>CAACVD010000501.1_pt1 | contig 19038 bp, 21 predicted proteins | sample 2381771 | NCBI WGS metagenome assembly CAACVD01 (sample SAMEA5211965, study PRJEB30684) | marine metagenome | biome: Marine; feature: Epipelagic; material: Water | collected 2015-10-15 | depth 15 m | reverse complement strand
GCAAATTCACAAAGCCAAGAAAAGAGAGAATCATAAAAGCAATCGCAGCTGGTTGCACTTATGAGATGGCTGCTGATTATGCTGGCATTTCTAGAAGTACACTTTGGGGATGGTTGAAGAAAGGTGAGGACCCCAAACAACGTGGTTATTGTACTTTTCTGAACAATGTAAAAAGCGCAGAGATTGAAGGTGCAATGGTTCACCTTGGAACAATCACGCAGGCCAGTGCCAAAGATTGGAAGGCCAGTGCATGGATGCTGGAGCGCAGACATGGATACAGTAAAGACCGACAAAACACACAGCCAGATCAAGAACAAGTGGAAATGCCAGACAACACATTGGAACTGCTGAAAGTGCAGGCCATTGATTTGAAACGTGGAATGTCTAAAGCTGAGAGTTCAGAATCTTGGCAGGCATATGCAGCACTGCAGAGACAGTTGCTTCAGGTGGTTGCACAAATCAGACAAGTGGAAGCAGAAGAAGGGATGATGGATGAAATGGATGGTTTGACTGATGAACAGTTGCTGCAAGAGATTTCAAATGCAATCATTTCACTTCCACCCATATTGAGACAACGACTTGAAAACGATATAGGAAATATGGACAACGTGATTCAAATAACCAAGAAAAGTGCAGAATGACACCATTTTATGAAATGATGTCCAACATATCATCAAAACAGGGAGACAGAATGACCATAACCACAGCAATACTGATTGGATTGTTGACAGGTACGATTGGAACCAGTGCAGTCACCACTTGGATTCACTCCAAGAACAACAAACAATCTGAAATCATTGAAACACAGAATCAAACACTGCTGCAGTTGTCTTCATTGCAATCACAGCTGCAGTTGGGTGACCAAGAAATTAGAAAAGAGTTGACCAGCACTGACTTGCTTGCAGTCTCGTGTTCTGAATCGTGGATGAAAGACCATACAGACATGCTCTGCAGAGAAATGTTTTGCAGACTGCAGACCCGTGAAGGTGATGGAGCTAGTCAAACAGAGTGTGAAGAAATCAACAACATTGCCAACACATTTTTTATCATTGAGCAGTGTGCGGAGAATAAAATGGAGATTGAAAAATGCCTGAAAGTCTTGGATGCACGCAAATGACATTCACTGGAAATGAATACCTTGCACATTGGTTGGAGCTGCAGATTTCCAAAAGTGGTTTGACATATGACCAGTTGTGTGATCGAACTGGATACAGTGCAACCAGCATTGACCGGTGGTTCAGTGGTCAGCATTTGCCAAAGTTACCCAACTTGATTGGATTGTGTGAAGTGTTTGCAGTTGCCCAGGAGCGCAGCCCAAGACAGTTGGTGTTTGAATCATTGATGCACTGTTCAGAAATGGTTCATGCGGAATATAGATGGAAAAGGAAGATGCATGCCAAGCAAGCAGAGCAAAAGTGAAGTGTGTGAATGTTGTGAATGTGATCCATGCGATTGTCACGGGATGAATGATGAACTTTGGAGAATGGGCCAGACAGAGTATAACCAAAGAAGGCAAGACACTTGCATGGTTGGCGCGCGAAATAGGGACCAATCAAAGTCTGGTGAGCAGGTGGAGGAGCGGGAGCATTCCGCGCACTCTGTATTTCTTGAAGACCTGCAGCGTGATTGCGAAGCTGCAAAAAAGACCAATCCTGGAAGTCATCCAAGAAGGGGCTTTTTGTATTGGGGTTTCTTTTGATGTCGATTAAGCAGGCCACCAAGAAAATGCGCAGTCTAAAGGCGCGTGCAAACAACAGTCCACTGGATTACTTTTGTCCAACTCCACCACAAGAAGCATGGCTGCGTGATGATAGTAAGATAAAACTTTTTTTAGGCGGTAACCAAGTCGGCAAGACCACTTGTGGATGCGTGGAGCTGCTGCACAGATGTCTGGGAACACATCCATATTTGAAGACCGATCCACCACCAATCCAAGCATACTTGATCACACATTCACATCAACAGTCAGTGACCATCCAAGAAAAGTTGTATGCACTGACTCCAAAAGGTTCACTGCATCCAGATTGTGAATTCGTACCTGGTAAGGGCTTCAGAGGAGTCAACCCAATAGTAAGATTCAACAATGGTTCAATCATATACATCAAAACGGCAAATCAAGGACTTGGACTGGCATCATTCACAGCTTCATTTGTGCATGTTGATGAACCAGTGCCACAAGAAGTCTGGAATGAGATTGCTGCCAGAACCCTTCGAGGTGGTGCAGGTGGTAAAAGTGGAACCATTGCAGTGACAATGACTCCAGTTGGTCAAGATGTCCGATACATGCAGAAACTGGTTGAAGAAGGTGTCATATCTTGCACCAAAGCACCTTTGACAGTGGATGCAACCACACCCAAATACTGCAAACCAACCATCACACAAGAGACCATTGACAGAATCAGTCAAACATATCTGCCCATCGACAGAAACGCGCGCTTGAATGGGGACTTTGTTATTGGCATACCTGAAGGAAGGGTGTTTGATTGCTTTGAAGAATCTATGATTTCCAGTATTCCACCACCACCGGCAAATTACTCAATGGCCATTGGTATCGATCACGGTTCACAGCCCAATACACAAATTGCATTGCTGTCTGCAGTCAATGTTGCCAATCCCCAAGATCCATGGGTGTATGTGCTTGATGAATACATCTCTGGAGCTGCACCACCAGAAAGTCATGCCAGAGCAATATTGGAGATGTGTTCCAGAAACAATGTCCAACCTGCACAATGTTTGTGGACTGGTGATAATGTGCACTTTGGCAGTGGCAAGAATGGGTCAGGAAAGATGTCAAACAGTCTCTTGATGCGCTCCTTTGAAAACATTCTAAGAATGCAACAATTGCCATTCAGGATACGCACTATCAAGAAGCCTAGATATAGTGTATATTATGGCAGTGCAATGATTCATTCAATCATGGCCAGAAAACAGTTTTTTATTCATCCGAAGTGCAACCGCACAATCCAATCTATTCAGAGATGGACCATGAAGAAGAATCAATCTGCAAGGTCTAGAGATGAGTGGGGTCATTGTGTTGATGCATTGCGTTATTGTGTCACTCCAGTTATTGAAAATCAGAGATTCACCAACATTCCAAGTCATTTGAGGTTCTAAAATATGTACAATGATAAACCAATGAAACCACTTGCACTGAATGCAGGAGAGCAGGCCCGATGGGACCACACCGGATTGCGCCGGCGCATGATTCTTGGAGCGTGGGAGCAAGACTTAGAAGACGAATTATCCAGACATCTTCCACCAGACAGAAGAGAAGCATGGGGACCAAGTGACATGAGTTCAAATCCATTTGAACAAATCACCAGACAGCTTGCAGTGTTGTACCATGAGAATCCAGCAGTAACCAACATGAATGGTGAAGTGGATCCATTGGTTGGCCGTGAAGGACTTGTGACTAAAGCTGGACTGTGGCAACTGATGCAGCGTGCACAACAAATGGTCATTGGATTGCGTGAAGTCATTATCAGGATTGATGTCAATCCACACACACAGAATATGCCTGCACGCGTTCCAGGTATTCAGTACCGATTGGTGACACCAGATATGGTGTATTGTGAAGCACATCCAGACCAACCGGATGTGCCAGTGTACTACCAAGAATATAGACTGCGCAAATCAACAAAAGGTTTTGTGTGGGTTGCTGATGTGATGGACATACGAGATATGGACAATCCATCATTTGGAATGTTTGAAATCAATCAAGATGGCACACTTGGAGCTGATGTTTCAGAGATGTACATGGGACATCCAACGCATCAAGGTGCAGACTATCCATACAGAGATGCAGACAATACACCATTCATTCCAGTTGTGATGTACCATGCTGAAAAGACTGGATATTTGTGGGACCCATATTTTGGAAGTCAAATGGTTTATGGTTCACTAACAAGCGCAGTGTTGTATTCTATGTGGACTCATTTGGTAAAGTCAGCATCATGGAGTCAAAAATATGTGGCCGGATTGACTTTGGCCGGTCTCAGTCAGATTGACCAGAACAGTGTTGCACGCCGTGCATCCATCTCCACAGACCCATCCAGCATTTTGGTGTTCACCCAAGATCCAGATGCCCAGGGTCAACCAATGGTGGGTTCATTTGGCATTGCAACTGATCCACATGATTTGTTGGAGTCTATTGCCAAATATGAAATGCGTGTTGCAATGGCTGCTGGTTTGTCTCCTGCAGAACTGTCCAGATCAAATGGAGATCCTAGAAGTGGTTACAGTTTGTCTGTTTCTAAAGCTGGCCAACGTGAAGCGCAGAAGAAGTTTGCTCCAGTATTCCGGATGGCTGATGAAGAGTTGCTTGCCAAAACCGCAATGTTATCCAATAGATTTCTAGGCACAAACCTTCCAGAAGATGGATACCGTGTTTCATATCACAGCATGCCATTGACACCAACAGAGATGCAAGCGCAGCGAGAAGACATCATTGCAAAGATGAATGCTGGTTTGATTTCTCCAGTAACTGCAGTGATGATGATGTATGATGATATGGACCCCAAAGAAGCCAGAGAATACCTGTTACAGATTCGCAGAGAACGTGCGGAGTTCACATGATGCCAGCACTCATATGTCAGCAATGCAGGAGCAGTCTTAATCCATTGACAGCAAAGGTGGAATGGTTGTCGACCATGCACAACATATCTCTGGTGGAGACCATCAGGATTGTGCATCCACATTGTCAATATGAGTTCAGTCACCCAAACACACAAAAGATGATGAGATTGTATGACCATTGGTTGCCATTCTGGACACTGAAAGATTTCATGGAGATTGTGGATGAAATGGCCTGGGATAACAAACCGGTAGCAATCGCAATATTCAAAGATTATATAAACCACCAACAACAAAGAGCACAAGAGGCACAAAATGAAAACAATCGAACATGAAGGACAAACATTTGTTCTAAAGTCAGACATTGAAAATGCATTCAAAGACAGAATCCAAAAGTTGTCTGCACGAGCAATCCAAGCAGAAGAAGCAGCCAATGCGATTCAAGAACAGTTTGACAATCAAAGTGGTGAACTGGAAAAGATTCAGAAGTTGTCCACACGTGTACAGGAGCTGGAAAGTGAACTGGATTCTGCCAACAATCGTTATTCCAGGCACACTGCAATGGCTGACCTGGGGATAGTTGATGCTGATGTGCGTGAACTGGTTGAATGGCAATATGAGAAGGCCACCAAAGGAGATGCCAAGGCACCTGCATTGAATGAATGGTTGGCAGCAATGAAGGCTGACCCATCAAAGGCACCAGTGACATTGAGACACCATCTCCAAACTGAAACAGCAGCTGCACCAGCAACCACAGCAACTGATGCAGAACCAGTTGCAGCAGAACCAGTTGCAGAGCAACCAGCATTGATTGCACCCAAGACAAACACTGGCACAGCACCCGCACCAATGCAATCCACAAACCTTTTGAACCGTGGTGCAGATGACTTTGAGTTTTACAAGGCCAACAGAGATGCAATCAGAAAGGCATGGCCTAGTCGAGGTCGATAATGGCACAAGATTATAAAACAGAACGAAAATTTCCAATCATCAAAACCTTCACTGCAAATCAGACTTGGACTGATATAACCATACCACCCAAGGGCAGAACAATCACGTTTGGTTGTGAAACAGCTGATATTTTTGTTTCAGTTGAAGGGACTGAAGGCGGTTCAACAAGTGGGGTGGGAAAAGCATTTGTTCATACTGCTGGATACCTGGCAATTAAGAAGGGCCGTGGAACAAATCAACACAACACTTTTCAAGTGGCAACCAAATCTGCAGCTTCAGCAGAGGTGACCATAATCATTGAAGAAGAATAACAAGGGGCACAAATGGCACAATCAGTCTTCTTTCCTTCGAGACCGAAGGAGCACACTTTTACAAACTCCACTCAGGTCACAATCAATCATAATCTTGGATACATTCCCAATGTTCAAGTTTTGATCAATAATGAACTTGTGATTGCTGATGTGGAGCATGTTTCTGTGAATCAACTTGTGGTGACTTTCGCAAATGCAACCACCGGTTCAGTGTTCATAAGATAAGATACTCACAGTCCACTAGGACACAACTTAACCCACTCCCTACACAGGAAAATAATCATGCAATTTCTTGCTCCCACAAATGTCTTTGAAGGTGTTGTCCAACTCAATCAAGCCCCTTCAGCAGACAATCATGCCGTAACTAAATCCTACCTTGAAGCAAACAGTGTTGTCGGAATCTCTTCTGATTCAGCCAACTATGCTGAACTTGTGACTGAAGGTGGAGAAAAGAAACTCAAACTCAAGCCATTGACCATCACTGATGTTTCTGTTGATACAACTCAAACTTCATTGACCAACTGGATTGCTGCTAACTATACTAGCGGTGATGAGAAGCAAGAAGGTGATATCATCATCCTGACTGCTGTTTCTGGCCGTGCTCAAACATTCATTCACAATGGTGGAACTGCTGGAACTGATGCCGACTTTGCAGAGATTGAAGGTGGTGATGTCACAGCTGCTGAAGTTCGTGGTGCTTTGTCTGCTAGTGCTGGTATTGATTACAACAGTGCAACTGGTGCATTCAGTGCTGATCAAGGTGAAATCCGTGCATTCTTTGCTGCTGGTTCTGGTCTTTCATATGATGCCAGTAATGGTACATATGCATTGAATGTCAATTCTGATGGCATCTCTGAAGGCTCCTCCAATAAGTATTTCACTGATACTCGTGCCCGTGGTGCAATCAGTGTTGCTGGTAGTATCCTTTCATACAACAGTGGAACTGGTGTCATCTCAATGTCTATTGACACTGCTGATGTTGCTGAAAATGGTAACTTGTATTTCACTGATGCTCGTTCACGCGCTGCTATCTCTTTGGGTTCTGTTTCTGGTCCTGATGTTCAGTTGCTTGAATATGACAACAGCAATGGTCAAATGAAAGTCAAGGCTTCATCAGTATTTGCACAATTTGCTGCTGGTACTGGTCTTTCATATGCTGATGGTGTTTACTCTTTGAACGCTAACACTGGAAACGTGTCTGAAGGTACAAACTTGTATTTCACTGAAGCTCGTGCCCGTGCAGCTGTCAGTGTTTCAGGTTCTGGACTTGCATACAACTCTGGAAATGGCCAAATCAGCTTGACTGCAGATACTGATGTGATCTCTGAAGGTTCATCCAATCTTTACTTCACCACAGCCAGAGCACAAGCCGCAATCACTGCTGATCCTGCAGCTGGAAACATGGCGACTGTTGCTAGTGGTCAAGTATTGGTGGCCAAGTCTTCATTCCGTTCAACCTTCGCACCACAAAACTTGACTGCAAATACATTTGCAACTTTGAACCATGGTCTTGGTGAAAAGATTGTACATGTGTCTGCATATGATTCAAGTGGCAACTTGGTGCAGTTGGATGTTCAGTTGGTTGACAACAACAATGTCAAAGTGAAATCAGTCATCAATGTGTCTGGTGCAGAGATTGTTGTTTCATTGTAAACTCTCCCCAAAAAAAGGTTGTGCCTCCCTTTTCCCCGCTGTCCTCAGTGGGGTTTTTTTTCGACTTGCTAAACCTGAATATACCGTTTAAGATATATACAAACACATTTTGATAGTGGAAGGGTCGCACCCGCAACAGCAGAAGATCCACACCAAACCAATCCAATCCCAACCTTTTTACTATTTAGGTGTTTAAAATGACAATTACCCAAAGAAATTTGTCGAATCCAACTGAGGATCTCCGACTTTCCAAAATGATCAGTCAGGAAATCCGACTTTTATTGACTGATTCTACTAACCTTCGTAACACTCCTTTTGTTGACTTCATTGGAAGTATAAACGGACTTGGCAGCGACACGATACGTGTGAGAAAAGCGGGCCTTGACGGCTTCGATGCTTTTTCAGAGTTCACTGGAGCAACTGAAGCTGGTGCAGTTTCTGATACTGCTTTGACTGATGCATTTGTTGATGTTGTTTGCAAGCGTAATTCACTTGCATATTCAATCAGTGATATGGCATCCATGACTGGTCTTGGTGCCGGTGATATTGACCCATTCCGCATTGCTGATTCAATCGCAGCTTCATATGATGCTTTGTTTGCCAAGTTGACTGGTGCAACTGCAAGCGGTTTTGGAACTGTAAAGGGAACAACCAACACTGATTTGACTGTTGCAGCATTCCTTTCAGCAATCCAAGAACTGGAAAAAGCTAGCAGTGGAAAGGGTGCCCCTGGACCATATGTTGCATTGTTGCATCCAAAGCAGTTTGCTGACCTTCAAGATGACATTCTTGCAGCCAACACCGGTATTCTTCAATTCATCGCAGCTTCTTATGATGCAATCAGTGCAAAAGGAAGTCACTATAAAGGTAACTTCATGGGTGTTGAAATCTATACATCTTCATACATCGTAAATGATGGAACTGATCACCAAGGTGCTGTGTTTGCTGCTGGTGCTGTTGGTTTTGCAACTGGAATGCCTGCTGGTCTTCCTGGTGCTGCTGAATCCATGGAGATGGGTGAAGTGATGATTGAGATGGATCGTGAAGCTGACAAAGCGTTGACACGCATTGTTGGTCATGCCTATCTTGGAATGTCAATCATTGACAATGACCGTGGATGCCTTTTGATCTCAAGAGTATAATCTAATTCAATCCAATCATGGTGGTGGTCTTCTAGGCTGCCACCTTTTTTCCAACGAGGTACACAATGGAAATTACACCAACATCATGGCAACCCATGACACAGCAGGCACAAAAATTGCTGCCTGCACAGCCAAACCATCCATTTTACTACAAATGGCACCCAACCAACTGGCATTTCATTTATAGAGATGTAAAAGTTGTTACTGGAAAGGGTGAAAAGGCTAAAACAGTTACAAAACGCAAAGGATTCTTTGTTCCACATCTCAGAATGGAGAGAGTCATTCCAGGTGTGAACGGCATCCAACAAATCTCTGGTGAGATTGGCAACCCAGGTTCAAGAATAGGAAAACTGCAGCAGGAAGGTTGGGTATATTTGGACCCTTCAAAGTTTGATTACATGCATGTCTATCAAGTGCGCGGTGGTCGGTATCACGTACCAAAATGGATGAACATAAAAGTTGTGGCCAATCGGCTGATTGAAAAGATGGATACAGCTGCATTTCATGTTTGGTCTGTCAACATGCTGCGTTCAAACATACTAGGTACTCCAGAAGTTCACTTTTGGGAGCTGGCAGCAGCAGAGAAGGCAAATGGAAGGGTTATTGATAATTTGGTAAAACAGCAACACTTGCCAGAAATGAAATCCAAACTGGATGCGATACGTGATACAGTAAAGGATATGAAAGCATTCATTGCTGAGTATGAAAAAAGAGGCCTTGCAATTTACCAGGATTTCGACAATGAGTGATTCAACACCATATGCACCACAAATAAAGGTTCCAGAACTTTTGGAGCGTGGAAAATCGCAGGTGACAACACTGCCAGTCTTCAGAGATGGTGCGTTAGTGGTTCCATCAGATGTCAGATACAGTCTGATTGCACCTGATGGAACAAAGATTGTTGATGAAGCTGCTGGAACGTATCCAGGAAACATTGCCCAATACACACACAGTTCATCCAATCTGGCATCCACACTGAATCTTGGTGAAGGATACTTGCAAGAATGGGAGATTACCTTTTCTAGTGGTGCATACAACTTCAGAAGAAATGCAGCTGTTGTGAAGCGGAGATTGTATCCGGTTGTCAGTGATGGGGATTTGACAAGCACATATTCACAACTAGCAGACATCAGACCAAGCAGTTTGACCAGTTATCAAACATACATTGATGAAGCATGGTACACACTGATTCAGAAGATGCGCACTGAAGGTGGTGGACTTGAATACTTGGTTATGAGTGCTGAAGCATTCCGCGCTGCACATCAAAACTTGACATTGTATTACATCTTTCGGGACTTTCACAGCAGTCTTGGACAGTCCAACGGGCGATATTTAGATTTAGCCAGTGAACACTTCAAGCAATATCAATATGAATGGAAACAAATCAACTTTGTGTATGATTATGACCATGATGGCCAGAGTGACCAACCAAACAAAAGACAAGCAAAACAGCCAGTGATATACACCACACAACCTGGAACATTCTATCGCTTCAGAAGTGGCCGCAGAAGATGAAACTGAGTCAAATCAGACAGGCATTTGCAGAAAAGATTGCTGCAATAACTGGATTCAAAGAGTCCAAGCACACTCCGGACTTTTTTGGAAGGACTGAAAACACTGTTGCACACTTGGCTTTTTCAGTATCAATGGCATCCAGTTCAGCCATGGAAGAACGGCAACGCAGTGCAGTTGGACAATATATCAGCACACCAGTTCAAGTGGTCTTTTCATATAGGCTGCGCCCCTTGGACATTTATCCAACTGATTATGATTTGGCCATGGACCAAGAAGAGGAAATCATTTCTGCATGCTTGGGTGTCTATTCATCCCCCAAAAATGAGTTCACTGTGCGCTACGTATCCAGCACGCGTGATGTCACAGACTCCCAAGAATATATGTTAATATACATCGACTTTATAACCTTACACACAATAAACAGGAGCTGATAATGGCTTATTCAAACATTCCCAAGACCAAGAGAGATGGCAAGATTGAACTGATTGATGGAACTGGTTCACCAGTCGTTCTTGAAGTTGCCTTTGAAGATGGTAATTTTTCATTCTCACAACCACAGCAGTTCAGTGAACTGGTTGTGATGGACCGTGGTTCATTTGCTACAATCCGCAAGCAAGATGAACAAGCAATAACAGGTTCATTCAGTTTCCACTTCAGAGAGTTCACAAGTGCTGATGTTGGTTCTGTCCGTGACTTCATCAATCAGAGTGGTGCATATGCTGGAAACATCTCAACTGGGGATGCTGGAACACCATTTGTTGAACACTATTGCATTGACATCCGTTACACTGCTGAAGGTACTGACTTTGGTGATTCTGCTGATCACATTGTAGGTTTGTCCAAGTGTGTATGTTCACTTGACTTTGCTGAAGGTGACCCAAGTGCATTCACATTAAACTTCACTTGTTATGGTGGTGTGAATCAGTTGTCATAATCGACAGTCTGAAATTTCAAAAAACTTTGGGCTGTCCGATGGGTAGCCCAACTTTCATAAAATCAGAGGTGCAATAATGAAAGTAGATTTGAAGAAACTTGGAGAACATGAAGTTGTTCTGCCAAAATCAATTGCTGTGTGTCTTGACTTTGTAAGTATATGGGGTTCAGAACCAAACAGAGCACAACTTGGAAGATTGTGTGCAGCTGCTATTGCAGTTGGTGTGAATCATGCCAAATGTCTTCCAGCATATCCAGTTGCCACAGGTGACCCAATAACATTTGGGTTTAAGTGTTTGGACCGGATGTTGGATGCTGGTATGACACCTGCACAAATCTATCAACAGGGTTCTGCAGTGCTGGTTGAAATGGGAACAATGATACCAACTGAAGATGAAGTGGAAGACACTGCAAATTTTTAGTAAGTCGATGGGGTGCGTTTGATTTGATGGTCATGCGCATTGCCCAAAGATGGAATCAAGATCCAGATTGGTTCTATACATTGGAACCATCGACAAAAGTAAAAGTATTGGCTGAACATAGATTGCATTGTGAGACTCCGGAACAAAAGAAGGATAGACAACACGCCATAAAAATGGCTAAAATGGAAGCAATGATAAACAAACGGATTCAGCAATGAAGAAATACACATCAGGAAATGCAACAGTGACCATTCAAGAAGACATGCAAGATATGTTCATGGGATTCTTGAAGACTGTTGCCCCTGGTGCTGAAGCCATAATGACAGCAGAACTGAAGCGCATTGAAAAAGCTGCAGTACGAGAATGGCCCAAAAGAAAACCACAGATTCGCAGAGATAGTGAAGGCAAAGTGGTATTTTCAAAGAAGACATCTCTGGAATCATACAAAAGATTCAAGCGTGGAATGTCAGTGGATGCCAATGGAAACTTCATTGTGTTTCTGAAGAACACTGCACCATATAGTTATATTATCAGATATGGTGTGGACTCAGAGAACTGGAGAAGGCAAGACATCATTCAACCAACTGGCCGCAGGGTTGCTGATGAGACCCTTGTGAAACCACACAGAAAAACTGCAAACAGGGTTGTGAAAGCTCTGGCAAATGATTTGATGAAGCGAGTGTGAACCATGGCAGAACAGAAAAAGAGTATTGAAATTAGTTACAAAGCCAATCTGAATGATTTGTTGGCAAAACTGAAGACCATACCAAATGTGACAGACCAAGAAGCCAAGAAGATGGTGTCAGCTTTAGACAGACAACTAAAGCAGGCTGAAAAGGCTGCAAAGAAATCTGCTGATGCATCAAAGAAGGCTGCAAAGGATGCAGCACAAGCAGCGGCCAGAGGTTCACACCAGTTTGACCAACTTGAAGATTCTGCAAGGCGTGCAGAAGAACGATTGGAAGGTGTTGGAGATGCCAGTGGTGACATTGACCGTGGGTTCAGTTCCATTGGTCTTGCATTGCGTGGAGTGAATCCACAGTTGGCTGAAGCCGCTGATGGGATTGCTGATGCTTTTGCAGTCACTGAAGGTCTAACAATGTCATTTGCTGCATTGAATCCAGTTGTAATTGCACTGGCTGCCACTGTTGGAACATTGACACTTGGATACATGGCCTATCAGCAGGAGATTGAAAAGGCTAAGCAACTTACATTGGATTTGAGAGAAGCCCAGCGCAGTTTGAATGATTCATATAAAGAACTTGGAACAAATTTTGATGATTCATTAAACAAACTGGGTGAACTTCAAGATAAATATGCAGTGTTGTCCGGCCAGATTACGGAATATGAACTAGCCTTGAAGGACACTGAACGCAATACCAAAGCAATGTTCCAGACCAACATTGACCAGCAACAAAATGTGATTGATGGCCGGAAAGAAGAATTGGCATTGATCAACAGCATGATGAAGGCAAATTTGGGTTCAGTCAAAGATGCACGATTATTGTCTGAGACCGAAAAAGAACGGTTGAACAATCTGCAGCTGTTGACCAAAGGCGTAAACAAAACCATTGACCTGACAAAGCATGATTTGTCTTTGAATGTTGAACTGGCCAAGATTCGAGATGCACTAAACAATGAGATTGCCAAACAAGAAAAAGGACTTGGAATCATCGTTGGTCATCAAGAACAAGCTGTTGACCTGGCCGTGCAGATTCAAGAACATGAAAATGAGACCAAGAAGCAAAAAGAATCACAAGTTGCTTCACATGAAAAGATTGTTGAACTGCAAGGTGAAGAAGAAAACACCCTGCGTAATCTAATTGAGCAGGACTTACAGAGATTCCAACGACAACAGAATGCATCCACTGAACTTGCATCTTTGTCAGAGGACATTTTGTTGAATGATGCTGAAATGAGAGAGCAGACTTTTCAAAGAGAGTTGGAGCGCATTGAGGAGCTTGGCAAATTAAGCGGTCAAGCAGGTTTGGCCCGACAGTTGATTGAAGAGAAAATCAATGAAATCAGAGTTGCAGGAATGAAAGAAGCAAAAAAGCAAATGAAAGAACTTGTCCAGGATACAATTCAACATGGTGATGAACTGTTTTCAAGTCTGGGTCAGTTTGCCAGTGCTTCAATGGAGCTTGCAAAGCAGAATGGAAAAGAGAACAGCAAGACCATGAAAATGCTGTTTAGAATGTCTCAGGTTGCTGCAGTGGGTGAAATAGCAATGGAAGCAGCCAAACAAGTTATGGAAGCAACTGGATTGCCAGTAGGGTTCAGAGAAGCAAAGATTGGTCTGGCATTGGGAACAGCAGCAGCCCAGACAGGAATAGTGATGGCACAGCAACCACCACAATCATCCATGCACATGGGTGGTCTGGCACCAGATGAAATGGGTGCCAGAGTGCTTCAAGGTGAAGCAGTTTTGGACCGTGCAACAGTGCAGCGCATTGGTGGTGAAGAAGGTGTGCAGCAACTTCAAGAAGGCAACATTGGTGACAGCAAAGTGGTTGTGATACAACCATTCAAGCACTTTGGCAGATTCGCAAAAGAAATAGGCTTCAGAGCCCCAATACAAACCGGATTGAGAGCGTACTAAAATGGGAACAAATACAACACCAGACAAGATGCGTGGATTCATTCTGCCAACTGTCAACATAACATCAGATAACATTTGGACTGCACAAAGCACATTCAGCCAACAGAACCCACGCGCAGGAGTTGCAAAGCCGGTTCAATCATTCACTGGATTGACTTTGGCCATGGCCGGTGAACAATCTGAAACCATCACTGTTGAAACCATCGAGGGAGGGACACCAGGTGAAAAGGCTTCATTCGGTTGGTTTGGGTCAGACTCGATCAAGTTAGGACAAAATAGTAACAATGTTATAACAGACTGGAAGTATTTCAGTTTCGGAAGTGGTACCAGTTTCTTTGATGATTATGGTGCATGCACAACTGATGATGGAACATTGTTTTGGGTCTCTGAACTGGAAGTATCTGGATTGTACACCATTGCAGTACGCAGACAGAAAAGGAACGCAGCACCAGAGTTGTTGCAAACTCTATTGACCACCACTATATCAGGTTCACCAAACACCACAGCAAAACCAGCAATATGTGAACTGAAAGATGGAAGTTTGTTGGTTTGTTACTTCGATTATACCCAAGTGGATCAAGTGAACTTGTTTGTTTGGCGCAGTTTCGATGGTGGAAACAACTGGACACAAATCAGCCGCAGGGCAATGGTTGACAATGACATACTGGTTGGAGCTAGTGGTGTTCACATCGACACCACACAACTGATTGTATCTGATGATATTGTGACATTGATGGTTGGAACACGTTCCAAGGTGACTGCACTTGGCAAAAATGCCATGGTTCAATTTGTATCTCGTGACAGTGGCACAAGCTTTTTCACATTGGGGAACTATGGTGAAGACCATGCTTTTCCAAGTGCGTGTGCATTGCCTGATGGACAGATTGGATTTGCTTACGTATCAGCCACAGACACAATCAGTTTTGTCAAAGTCCCCTTCCCAGGTATCGCAGCAGCCACAGGAACATACACCACCGAAAATGAAGTCAACATCTCAGCAGGTGCAAAGACATTTGCAACCCAAACTGGAACCACCTTGCTGGATGGGTCTGTTGCCATTTGGTTTCAGAATCAAAGAATCTTTGTTGCAGCTAGAGACACCAGCAATGACATCTATGGTTTTGTATCAGATGACCTGGGTGAATCATGGGAGTTCATAGCACAGACAAACACCCCAGGAGTGAACACCGGTTTGATGTATGGCCCCAACTCGAGTACATTGGTGAAGAATCTGAAAGCGGTTGTTTGGGAAGGGCGCGCAATGTTGATGCTGACAACAAAACAATCCATTGCTGGAATGATGTTTGGTGGCTGGTCAAATGTGCAGCATCCAGAACTGGTCACACAGCCAGCGCGCAACCAGTATGAAGGATTTGAAGACAACTGGGTACACAATCAAACACCTGATACAAGTGGAGACTATACAACCACAGGTGCAGGAACAGCAACGATTGCAGAAGAGGGATTGCAAATTGTTACCGCTGCCAGTGGTATCAAAGAATATACATACCAAGGCAATATCTTTTTTAGTCAGTTTTACAGATTCAAAATAAGAGTTGAGACCGGGAATACTGTTACAGGTGACCACATCTGCTGGAGGATTCAGAACACTGATGGTGCAAACTCATATTCATTGAAGCTCCGTTTTGGAACCAGTCAGTTTGTTGTGCGTGATCACACTTCAGCACTGGCCACAATCAGTCTTGACTTGACCAAAACACATGAGTTCATGGTATTTCAAGACAAAACTGATGTGAAGGTGTACCATCGTGAATGGGATGAAAAGCAGGCTAAAAAGTTTACTGAAACAGCAGTGACATTGGCAACACAACCAGCAGGCCTAACAGGAACATTGGAATGGGGCCATTTGACAATAAGCAGCTTTGCATTTGAATCATATTGGAGTGAAATGCACATCTCTGATGGTTCCAGTGGGAAACCAAACACAGAGTCACGCGGCGCAGTTTATCCAACTTATGGTTCATTCACATACATTGATGAAGGTTTGTTGTTGTCTGCCAAAGACAGTCCAGCGCGCGCAGAGGACCAATATACCATCAAACCGCGGTTTGATTTCCCAGTGGAGCACATCTTTTATGATGTCTCATTGTCTCCAAGAGTTGTCTGGAGAAGCAAGAATGATTCAGCAGCTGAGCGCATTGCATTTTTCACTGACCCAGTGGTGCAGGCCACTGCCAAATCATTGGGACTGTCTGATGTTGTGGGTGTGCATCTTTCAAACATCAATTGGAGAACTGGTAAACTGCGTTCATGGAACGGGTCCAGTTGGGATGACCTTGCAACAATAGATTCCAGTACTGGTCTGGTTGGTTCCTTCAAGCGTGATGGTTCCACACTGTATTCCAGTACCACATCCAAGGATTTCTATTTGAAATACAATGAAGCTGCTGGATGGAGAGCAGAACTGACATCAGGTGACAGCACTCACATTGTCCAAATCAAACAGAACAGTGAAGGTCTTTTCTCTGATGCATCAGACTCAAAACAAACAGTATTGGTGATTGATACTGCACTGACTGACCCAAGCACACTGCCAACCAGTGGAACACTGAAACTGATGCCAACCAGCATCACATTGGTTGCAGACCTGTTTCAGAATGCTGCTGGTGCTGGTGGGATAGCTTTTGCAATCGAGATTGACAACCAGAGCACACTTGAAGGATACTATCAGATTGGGTGCATGGTCTTTGGCAATGTGTATTTCATGGCACCACAGTATCAAAGGGGTCGCACAATCAGTTTTGATCCCAATGTTCAGGCATATGAAACCAATGATGGCCAATACTATGCACGAAAGATGTCAGATGGCCGGCGAAGTTTTAGAATAGGTTGGACAGAACCAGTAGACACCAGAGACATCATGGCACTGAATCCAGACTATTGGCAATACTCCACACATGCTGATGCAAGACCGGTTGCACATTATGGAGATGCTGTCTTTGGAATGGTTGGGATTGCACAATATATGTCAGAGCAAAGACCAATGGTATATCTTCCAGCATTGACCAAGCAGACTGGTGAAAATGCCAGTGAACTGTTCAACAGATACCACAATCAAGCACTGGTAAGAATGCAAGGCGCGGTCACAATGGATTCTGTTCTTGGTGATGAAGAAACTGATGAACTGTTTCGACTTTCAACAGTCAATCTTGTGGAGATTGAATGATGTTACACCCAGATGATGCATCAGGTGGAGAAGTCTGCTTTTTGTTAGATGTGAATTGGTTGGGGATGGAATACCGGTTCAGCACTATTCCAATTGATTTGATTGATGCACAGACAAATCAGACATTCAGATACAATGGTGGTCTTGGTGATCCAAGTGTGGACCAGCAGACAAAGTTTGTTGGATTCAATCTAGATGGCAACAGTGTATCTCTGGACCTGACTTGGAATGACATTGATTGGATTGCAGAATGGAAGCAGGGCCGGAGCTTGGATTTGGCTGATGCAGAACTGTCAATGATTATTGTGAAAGATGGCAGCACACTGTTCAAGTATGAAGACCGCGTGCAGCTGTTCACAGGTAAGGTCAAAGATCCAATCATTGGGACTCCGACAAAGCCAACAGGCAATATCATATTCAGCATCGAGAACAGCACCAATCTGATTCAGAAGAAGTTGCTGGACAACTCATTTGAAATTGATCCATTTGTCTTTCCAGGACTGGACCAACGTGCAGCGACTTTGGGCAAGATTATTGATGTTCCGGTTGGTCAATATGTGCCGTTTGTATTTGGTCAGGTTGGGAAGTGGCCATTGAGGTCATCAGGCTCTGCACGGTTTGAGACCATCAGTGAAGCAAAGGTGACCCCATCTTATATCATTGATGCAACTGGCTCTGGTGCAGCTATTGAAATTACATTGATTATTGCAATGGGTGAAGTGGGTGCAAGTCGCATCAGAATCTTTGATGATACCGGTGGAAACTTTGTAAATAATGTGTCAACTGCTTTGAATGCTGATGGCAACCGGTATGCATTCACCACATACAAAGTTGGACATGTGATTGAGGATAATTCCTTTGTACCTGGACTGGATGAAGATCAAACATTTTGGTGCAGTTGGGGTGAGTTTGGAGAAGGCATCCAAGATCCACTGACCGGAAAAAGTCTGTCAGGTGGTGGAAATCTATCCATATTTTGTCTGGAACGCAGTGGATTGGAATACAACAGAGAAGCATGGATTGGATTGTTGCCAGTTCTGAACCGGTACAAGTTTGCTGGTTACATGAATGACCCAAGTGTATTGGTGATGGATTGGTACAGACAGAACATTGCAAAAAATTTGCCAATAGAAATCTTTCCAGGTGAGAAGGGTATTGAACCAAGATTGAATCTGTACTTTACACAAGACCAAATCAGGCCACAGTATCACATTCTAGAATCTGGAATGTTTGAGGTTCAGACAGGTCTGCAGCCTTTGCCAGTTGACCCAATCAACAAAGTTACCATTAAGTATTGTTACACATCTAGACTGGATCATTATCTTGCAAGCATTTCCATTGATCCAGAGCACAAAGGAAATCAGAACCCATTTGTCCAGCGCGATCCGGTCAGTGATCTATCCTTCAGTCGGTTTGGATTGCGTGAAGTGGTTATGGAACTGCCATTTGTTTGGGATTTGCACACGGCCTACAGGATAGCCAGAGACAGAATCAGAATCAGTGGATTGGGTGCATTTGGTGTTGAAGTGTTTGCCTTTCCACAGTTTGGATATCTACAGATTGGAGATGTCATCAGCTTCACCAGTACCAATCTTCAACTGGATGCACACAAATGCCAGATTGTTGGAAAAAGTTGGAGCGGTGGAAAGTGGAGATTTGTACTGCATATGGAAGAAAACACCATTGTGAACGCCAGACAACTTGCATAAATGACACTTGAATGATGTTAAAATGTGCGCATGATAGTATT
>CAACVD010000422.1_pt1 | contig 19041 bp, 31 predicted proteins | sample 2381771 | NCBI WGS metagenome assembly CAACVD01 (sample SAMEA5211965, study PRJEB30684) | marine metagenome | biome: Marine; feature: Epipelagic; material: Water | collected 2015-10-15 | depth 15 m | reverse complement strand
TTTTTCTTATCATAACCTTGATTTCTTTATTTACAGGGTAAATATACGAAAGATATCTTGGGAATCCAAGTTTTTTATTGAGAGTCTTTAGAAAACTTTTTATGTACTCTGTCGCTTATAGGTATTGGATCTCCCATTTCATCGATTCTGACGAATGTAATGTTTGTTGCGAGTATAACGTTTTGTTTACCGTTATAAACGTTGTGAGATCGCGCTTCTATGTATAAAATTATTGAAGTTGTACCAATACTTTCTACTCTTCCATAAATTTTAAGTAATTGACCTTCACGAGCAGGTTTATTAAAAATACATTTATCTATAGCTTTAGTAACCATACGAGGTGTATCACAAAACTCAGCTGCATATGAAGCAGCTGCAGCATCTAACCAAGCTAGTAATTTACCCCCAAATAAATTTCCATGAAACCCTAAATCTGATTTTTTTATAGGATGTTGAGTGATATGTTTCATTAAAATATTTTTATTTTACCTCTCAATATATCCCAAAACATCATCCAATCTGATATTTTAGCTTTAACAGGATCTTTAAAAGCAGCAGGTTCATTTTTTTCAAAGAGATAATGACCTGTCCATGCAAATGGGTAAATTATAAAGGGTATTATAGGTATTATATACCATAACCAATAATAGAATATCAAAAACGTCGCAATTAAAGTTATCCACTGTCCTAAGAAATGTAATCTAATACAATTTTTGTTTTGATGTAAGGTTAAATACATCTTATAATATTCATTTAATTTCATATAATTTCCCATTTAAAAGGATCCCTATTTCTTTGATATTGTTCCATAGTCCATTTTATATCATCAGTTTCTATTTCTATAATATGAGGTTTTGTAGCACAAAACTTTTGTTCAGTAATAGGTGTAATTTTAATTTTATATTTTTTCATACTTTTCAATAAATTTATTTATATCATTAGACCACATTAACATAGCATTTTCTTTAATTTTATCTTCATCCCAATTCCACCAAGCAATATTTAATAGTTTTTCTATTTGTTCTTCACTAAATCTTAGCTTAACAATCCTACCAGGATTACCTGCTACTATAGCATAAGGTGGAACATCTTTAGTTACTGTAGACCCAGCCGCAATAATAGCACCATTATTTATTTGAATACCTGACATTATTGTTGATTTAGCTCCAATCCAAACATCATTCTCAATTCTAATATTTCCTTTACACGTAGGATGACCCATCTTCATATGCATATCAGCAATTTCAGCAGTAACAGGACCAAATAATTGAGAAGAAGTAGTAATCCAATCTGCTCTATGGTTAGCATGTAGAAAAAAATTACATTCTCTTCCAATTGAATTATATTTTCCTAGGTTAACTGTGTACTGGTCGCTCCATGATATAATATTTACATTTCTATCATAGTAAGTACCTCTATTAGCATTCCATAAATGTAAATTTTCATCCATTGTTAAATTTAATTAATTCTAATATTTGTTCTTTAATTTCTTTCGTTTTAACAGTACCTTTTAATGATTTATCTTTACCTAATTTTTTAGGTATTATAACTACATCTGTTTTTTTATAACATTCCTGAATTATAGATAATAATTTAAATTTAGAAACATTGTCACTATGGAATATAGTTAAAATAGGTTGGGTTTCCCAACTATCAATAAAATTTTTACATTGTTTAGCCCATTCTAATGTGGTAATACCATTCCAAATAGCTCCAGTATAACCATTAACCTCCCCTTTTTGTGATAAAAACCATTCTAATAAACTAACATTCGAATTTAATTCAGTACCAATTACAGATGTTTGAATTATTTTAGTTAACTTACCATAATTTTTTATATAATCAGTAGCTCTTTTTTTACTTAAACCATAATTACTAACATCAAATTCACAATCAGTTGCAGGATGTATTATTTTACATTTAGTATTTTCATTTAACCAAATAGGTATTTCCCAATTTATATCAAAATTATCTGTTTTTTGTGGTATAGCCCCAATACAATTAATAACAAAATCTACATTATCAAATAAATTTTCATTCCAATTAGGAAATCTTTCACTTATAGTTAATATATTATAATTAGAATTTTGGTTAAATACTCTACAAACCATATGACCTAACATACCTTTATGTCCTAAAACTAATATATTAATCATTATAGTGAGATTTAGTTAAATATAATTTACTACCATCTTTACACTTAATATAAGCATTTGGATAAGGATCAGTTAACATTCTAATTTTATTATGTAAATATTCTGCTGTATTATTTTTTATTTCATTAATTGTAATTTCAGAATCACTTGGTTTACGCCTTTTACAATTAGTTGCTTGTTTATGATCTTGTTCTCTTAATAAATATCCTTTAGTAATAATATCAAAGGTAGATGAAAAACCTAAATAACTCATTCTTTTAAATATATCTTTAATATTACCTTCTAATGAAAGTGGTAATTGTGATATTATGTCTCCATCATCTAATCCTTTACCCATTTTAAATATAGTAACTGCTGATGTTTTTACTCCATCTATAATTTGATTTTGTATAGGGGATCCCCCTCTATATTTAGGTAATGGTGAAGGGTGTAAACATAAAGATGTATATTTATTTAGTATTCTATCTGGTACAATCCAACTCCAACCATACCATAATATAATATCTGGGTTGAACTCATCAATTATAGACTCATTAAAATCAGATTTATTATTAATAATTTTAAAATCATGATTAGGAAGATCTCTACTTAGCGCATTGTAAATATCAGTAGCCCAACTTCTATATGTTACACATAAAATTTTCCTCATATAATTATATCTTGAGACGCATCATATCTAGGTATTTCTAGTAATGACCCATTTTTATCAATATCTGCTTTTTCTGTAGTATAAACATACTTACAGTTATAATCTTTTAATACTTGTAATGTTGTTTCATTGTATTTACCATTTGGGTAAGAATATGATATATCACCTTTTATAAACTTTTTAAGATATTGTAGTGTTAATTTAACATCTTCTTCTTGATCTAATAAAAGAGGATATATGTGAGAAGTGAATCCATGTCCACCAATTTCATGACCCATATCGATCATTTTATTTATATGTTTTTCACTTAAATAAAGTTCATTACAGAATCCAACCTCATCACTAGTAACAATATCGTTAAATAATTTATTAGTTACAGTCCCATCATCAATATACCTTAAAACATTAGTAACAAATACCATTTCTGGAGACCACCAGTTATCTTTCCATTTAGAAACTGAGTATTTATCCCATAGAGTTTTGTCGTCATATTCACTAATAATTCTTTGTGACAATTCCTTTTCATTAATTAATGATAGAATAAATTGAATTTTATGTGTCCTTAAAACTATTCTATCTCTAATAGCTTGTGCGGGTAATAAAAATGTTCCTTTTACATTAAAATCACTTAATATTTTTGCTACATGATAGTGATCTAATAACCCATCATCAAAAGTTAATATAGCATTTTTCTCATTTGATTCAAGATACTCAGGTATATCAGAAGTACTAATAATATTATAATTATTTACTAAATACTTTAATTGTTCTTTAAACTGATCAACAGTCATAAACGATTTTAGTTTATATCTTTCTATATATCTAGAGTTGCTATAATCTCTAATATCATGATACATTAAAGCCTTTATCATTTTTGTATAGCATTTTGGATCCAATTTCTCATATTTGTTTTTGGCTCCCAATTTAGTTCATTTTTAACAATTGATGTATCTGCAGGCACCATATGTTTAGGTTCTCCTCTATCAGGTAAGTTTACTGTTGACGGGTTACCAAACATAGAAATAATTTCATTAATACTAACAGACTTCCCAGTGCCTAAATTAAATATTGGGTTATTTCCATTATAATCTAAACATTTAAATAATCCATTAGCAATATCTCCTGCATATATGTAATCTCTTGTTTGTTCACCATCACCTACTATTGTTAAAGGTAAATTTTTCCTGAATTGCTCTAAAAATATAGATATGACTAATTTAAATCCTTCTGTGGGCATGTATTCTCCATACACATTATAAAATCTAACACTTGTAGTATTAATCCCATATAGTTCTTTATATAATTTACAATAATACTCAGGCAGGTATTTAGATAAAGCATAAGGACTTGAAAAAGGTTGTGTTGAACAACAAGAAGAAGCATAAACAAACTTTTTTATATTATTTTCTCTACAAAATTCTAGCATATTAGAAGTACCTACAACATTAACTTGTGTCCAAAGACTAGGGTTTTCAAAAGATCCTACAACATCTAATAAACCTGCTAAATGATATACTGCATCAAAATCTTTTGGTAGTTTATCTATATCACATTTATCTACAACATTACCTTTTATAAAGGCAGCGTCCTTACGTACATTATCAATTTTACCAGTAGAAAGATTATCAAATACTAAAACTTCATGGTTTTGCTCTAATAATTTATCTACTAAGTGAGTACCTATAAACCCAGCACCTCCTGTTACTAATATTTTCATTGTTTAAAATAATTATAATTCTCTAAAATAATTTTTAACTCATCCTTGCTCACAGTAGTTTCATAACTATTAAATTCATCTTCCATACACTCCTCAAATGTTTTTTTATAATGCATATAATAGGTATCATCTAATATTGAATAATAAGTTCTAGGTGTTTCTTCTTTACTTACCATTATTTCATGTAATTTTTCTGATATTCTAGGTACACCTATTTTGTATTTTAATCCAAATTTTTCTTTATATAATTCAAATAAATCTTTTACAAGAAAAGACCTTAAATTAGGCACTACATTGTAACCACTAACTTTTAATCCTTTTTCAATTAAATTCATAGCATCCTCAATATCAATCATGAAACGGGTCATTTCTTCTGAGTATAAAGTAAGTTCATAACCTTTATTTATAGAATCCCAAATCAAAGGAATAATACTACCTGTTGAATTAAGAACATTACCATAAATAGCACACGATAATTTAACATTAGATTTTTCAGCATTAACTATAAATGATTCACCTGCTATAAATTTCATTGAGCCATACAATGTTGTAGCAGCTCTGGATTTGTCTGATGATATAAAACATGCAGCTTTCATATTATTTTCTTCAGCTGCTCTTCTTGAATTTATAGCTCCATCAATTAATACTCTAACACCTTCTTCTACATTTTGATCTACTGCTTCTATTTGTTTTAACGATGCTGCAAATATTCCTATAGTATGATTAGCAGATGATCTTTTTAATAAATCAAAATTACGAACATCTCCAATAATACAATTAATTTTTGGAAATCTTTTTTTAAGATAATAATGCTTTGCTTCATCTCTAGAATAAACCGTAATATCATTGTCATTATAATATCTTTTTACTAGATTAGAACCTAAATATCCAGCTCCTCCAGTTATAAATATTTTTTCATTTTTCATTTTATCTTTCTAATTATGTTATACGAATCTTTTGGGTTATAGAATCTTTTATTTCCTTCTTTATATTTTATATCAAAATAATCAAACTTGTCATCTATATTTAAATAATATGGTTCACCTACTTTTAAATCAATATTATAATCTATATCATTTACATTAATTGTAATATTTTCTTCTTCTACAATGTTATATAATATAATAATTTGATTGTTAAAAAACAACCTAAAAGTACTAACATCATTATGTAAGTAATTAAATATTTGGTCATGAGGCACATTACCAAAAAATCCTTTAATTGAATCAGAAAATCTAATATTAGGATTAAATAAAATATTTCTTTCTATTACTTTATCATGAAAATAATCTTCAGCCATTCTACCATCTTTTTTACTAAGATAGTCCTCAAGAGATATATTATGAGACATATATTTTAAATCTTCTTTATCCAAAATAAAAAATATTAAACTACTTCTATCAAAATCCCCATCTAAACTACTCCCAGCAAAACTATTGTCTTGGTGGATAAGCCATTCTTGAAACTTGTCTGGGGACATAATTAGATCGTAATTTAAAAAGATATGATAATTATAATCTTTGCTTTCTAAAAATTTACATATTTGTTGAATTTGGTTAATAGCTGTCCAAGAAGTATCATCCCAACATTTTTCTAATTGAAAACTATCATAGGTTAAGTACCACCAAAGTGCTTTTGTATCTCTACTTATAATAGGATTATCTTTATCTATTATTAAATAGTCTACAAGTTCTGAAATATATTCAGGAACTTTTAAATAACTATATAGTAATATAGAATAATTATATTGTTTTAAACGTAAGATATTATCATGTAATGCTTGAAGTTTTTCTTCAGTATTACAATAAGATAATATGCAAAATATTTTTTTATTTTCCATTTACTATTTTAATTTCAGGAAAGGGAATTACATAAGGAATTCCTAAATGTTTTGTTTTTTCAATTATCATGTCCGCAAAATTCCAAGCAAATATCAAAATAAAATCAACATCAACATCAATGTATTCTGGTGGGTAAATTGGTATTTTACCATTTGAAGTATATCTATGATATCTTTCAGGTGATTCATCAATTATATAATTAATATTTGTCTCATCTAAATCTAACGTACCTACTACTACGTTTGCTCTTCCAGATGCCCCATAACCGATTATTTTTTTATCCTTATTTTTATTTAAAAATGCTTGTAAATTATCTAATGAATGTTTTATTTTATTAGAAAAGTCGGATAAATCATTATAATCTTTTTCCATTTCAATATATCCATCAACACACTCTTCTTTATGTAAATTAATATTTTTAGTAGCTGTTACTCTAATAGAACCTGAATGTATTGGTACCCTTTCAACATTTATTATTTTTAAATTATGTTTAGATAGTAAATGTTTCAAACTTGTAACTGTATAATAATACAAATGTTCATGATACATAAAATCAAATTGGAATTTATCAACTAAATCTACCAAATATTGTACTTCAAATATAAATTTTCCATTATCATTTAAACAGTTATAAATTCCCTCAACAACAGAATTAATATCCGTTATGTGAGCAAAGGTATTACTTGATAAAACATAATCAAATTTGTTTTCCCAATTATTATTTTGAACAAATTTATTATTAAAAAAATCATTTACTATATTTAATCCTTTTTTTCTACCTAACTCTACAATGTTAGTAGCTGGGTCAATCCCTATAGTGTTGTGTATTCCTCTATGTCTTAATGCATCAAGTAAAGGACCATCATTACAACCAAACTCTAGTATGTTATCAATAGGCTTTACACCTTCTTTACTAACTAACCAATCAGCATATGAATCAAAATGTTTTTGCATACCAACTGATGAAATATACCTGTAGTCTTTAAATAAAATATTAGGATCCATTAGAGTATCTGTTTGTACTAACTTACAACTATTACATAAAATGATTTTTAGTGGGTATGTTTCAATATTTTTTCTATCATCTTCCAAAGGAAAACTACCAGCTAATGGCACATTTCCAAAATCATAAACTTCCTGGAAACCAGTACTGTTACAACTAGCGCAATTATTTCTCTTTTCTGATTTCATATTTAAACATTTTGTTTTTTGGTCCTAAAAGGTGTGTTATATTTACTAATTTATCATCATAATCATAGTAACCAATTTGTTTAGGTAATTCTAAAACAGTAGTAGAATTTACAAACATATCTTTACCATTGACGTTAAATTTGATAGGATTAACTAGTTGGTATAATATAACAACTTTATTATCATTGAACAACCTAAAGTAATTATTTTCATTATTAAAATTTAAAGAACCCATAATTGATTCATTAACTTCATCATCAATTTCACCACTAGTAGGATTAGGATAAATTTCATAATGTTGTACATTTTCCCTAACTTTTTTAGTAAAGTATTGTTCAGCTGGACCTGATTTATCTTTATTTAAGGTTGGAATATACTCTGACTTATCGAAACTTGCTATTTTATCTAAATCTTTTTTTATTATTTGATTGAATAAAACAGAAGGATTATTATTTATATCATTTGAAAATATGTTAGTTAAATTTTTTTCACTAAATTCAATCATATCATCATCTAATATAGTATCATAATTAATAAATGTATAGGTTTTATATTGTAGATTTTTACAATAATTTGCTATAATTTTCCATTGATTCAAAAAACACCAACCTATATCGGGATTATAAGAAATTAATCTCCAATCATCTATTATACACCATACTGTGTTGTACTTTTCAGGATACCCAAGAATAGGATTTATTTTATCATATATGAAATGATCAACTAAATCAACAATATGTTTATCTAAAGGAAGATGAGATATTAATAAAATATCCTTGTTTTTTCCTTTTAAATAATTAATATTCTCTTTTAGAATTTTAATTTTTTCTTTAGTATTACAATAACTATTAATGCAAATTAAATTATTCATATCCTATGCTTCTAGTAGCATCATCTGGTGCCTTTAACAATTCTAGTATATTAACTAATCTATCTTCATAATCATAATATCCCATAAAGTCTATTTCCTCAATTGGGGTATATATTTGTATATTGCCTTGTACATTGATACAATTATCATTAATTTGGAAATTAATAGGATTAACTAAATCATATAAAATTATTGATGCCCCATCACTAAATATTTTAAATAAATTATTATACTTATTAAAATTAAACCAATAATCTCTATTATTTACAGCAAACCCACACTTATCCTCTACCATTATGTCTAAGTTTTTAAATCCATATTGAGTATATTTTTTCTCAACATATTCCTCAGCATCTCGTAAATTTACCTCAACATAGTCTTTCCTAGTCCATTCATTTTTTATTAATTTCATTGTTGCAGGAGTAACACCAAACCACATTAAGCTTGGCCACCTATATCCATGATTTGGATCATATACTTTAGTTAGAAAATTTTCATTTAAAGTACTATTTAAAATTTCATCAGTAAAAATTACATCATACTGTAGAAATTCATAAAAATCATAATCTAAATTATCACAAAAAGAAGCAACTCTTGAAAATTGATTTATAGCTGTAAACCCATAATCTGGTAATTTAACATTTAATGATACAGTTTTATTATCAATTGGTATTTTATTCCACACATACATAACTCTTTCTGGGTAATATAAGATGGGATTACTTCTATCATATATAAAATAATTAACAGATTCTATGATATCTTCACTTAAGGGAATATGAGAAATCAATAATATATCACGATTTAAATCATTTAATGTTTTAATTGTTTCTTTTAAGGCTTTTATTTTATCCTTAGTATTACAATGACTTGTTATACAGTATAATTTTTTCATTTTATAAATTTTAAAACATCACTAGGTAATATACTTTTCTGACAGGTGTGTTGCAACTCAGTTCCTTTATAAACAGGACACCAATCCCAATCATTCCCATCAAAAGTATGTACAGGATCATTCCAACAGTTTATACAGTTATTTTTAGTTACTCTAGTTAAATTACTAGTAAATTCATGACCATCTTTAGAAAAACCATTTATCATAATAGTATGTTTACCTAATGCCCAGTTTAACCAAGAAAGTCCTGAACCTAATCCTATGAAATAATCAGCATGTTTTAAGTAAGTTGCTGTTGTTTCTAAATCTTTATTAACATTAATACTATTTGGTATATTATATTTTTTCAATGAACATACTACAATTTTATAACCTTTTAAAGTTAAAGCACCGGCTAGTTGACACCAATAATCAAATACCCATTCTTTACACCCTGCTGTAGCTTGGGGGCCAAAAACAACATATTTTTCTTTAATAGGTCTTTTACCCTTACCTAAATCAATCCCATAATTAGTTTCTTTGAAGTCTAAACCTAAAATATCAGTAGCAGTTTGTTGTAATGGTATTAAATTAACGGGATTTAGGTTTCGATCTCCATCATCCCATTTCTCACCTTTTCTATACCATCCTACTCTATAAGTAGCATAATACTGAGCTGCACTTCCTGGGTGTCTAAAACTAATATCTTTGTACTTGTCTAAAGACTTAAACCAATGATTATGGAAAGTATTTAAAGTTACATTACATTTATATTTATTTTGAAAATCAACTGCATAGGGAGCCCAAGCTAAAGTATCTCCAATAGAATTAGACTCTAGTTGAATTAATACCTCTTTACCTTTAAGATCTAATTTATCATATATTTTGTTATTAATTCTAATAGACCAGTTAGTATAGTACTCTTTATTACATCTAACCCACATATTATTACTAATAGTCTGATCATGAATTACTTCATTACTATCTGTGTCTATAAATTCAACATAATATTCTTTATTGTAATTCCCCACAACCTCTACTCTGGGGCCCTCATTGTAGGTTATAATAACTTCATTTGTGTCAATTTTTGAAGGCTTATAAGATTTTAAAAATTCACTTAATGTTTCATTACCTATTTCAGCCACTCTATCCCAATTAAAATCATTATGTATTATTTTAGCATCTTTTAATGCTTTTGCCTTATGTGTTTTATAATTTTCATATGCATCACGCATTTTTAATTTTAAATCATCAAAATCAGGTTCATAATAATTTCCTGGGATTGCAGCTGTTGTTACAGCCATTGTCCATTTTTTATCATTACTATAAGTTGTTGGTCTTTCTTCAATAATATTTACAGGTAATCCCTTCCCCTCAGCAAATTCTAATTGTCCTGAACAATTACTATAAATTGAAGGTGTACCACAAGCCATTGCTTCAATTAAAGGTAAATTCCACCCCTCACTTCGGGCACATGATAAAAATACGTGACCTTTTTTAATGTATTTAATATAATCTTCTCTTGAGGGAAAATGTTTTATTTTTAACCTATCATCAACTAACCCCCAATATTCTAATCTTTCTTTAGTGGATTCAAACCCATCAATTCTATTTCCAAATCTATTATCAATAGATAAAATTAAATCAACGGGTTCATCTTTAGAAAATGTAGAAAGAAATGATTCTATTATCTCTTTAGTTGATTTTCTATAATCCCATCTACCAAAATGTATAAATTTAAATCTACCATCATCATAATCAATATGATCAACTTCTTCAGGATAAAAAGTTGTTACATCAACCCCTTCAGGAACTATTTTTACTTTATTAGGATCTGCTCCCTGTTTTATAGTACATTCAGCTTGCCATTTTGAAGGAACCCACATTTGATCAAACTCACACCATTTGTTAAAAAACTCTTGTGGTTGTTCTGTAGATTCCCAAACATTATATCCTATTTTAGGACCTTTATATGGTTGATACCAATAATGGTGGTTTGTTTCACTTAAGATTAAATTAACATTATGGTCAAAATTATTAGAGTATTCAGAATAAATTGGCCAATCCCCTAATTCATTATCGTTTTTCCATAATGTTTGCTCTACTAATAATTTTCTATCAGTATCATTTAAATATTTCTCATCTTCATGCGGAGTATCAGATAGACCATTCCAACCACCACCAATAGTAAAATTTCTAACTTTTACCTTTAATCTTTTAGATAAATGTCTAATAAAATCTCTAGCATGATTGTTGTATCCCCCTGTACCTATGTAACTAGTATGAACTGAAACTTTAGAATTCATTAATAACTTTTGTTATAAATATAGTAAATTTACATATATTTTGGAACTCTAAACTTTAATATCGGGTTTCCATTTATTGTTGGTTGACCCATTTCATCTATTCCAATTTTTTTTACTCTAACTGGTTTGTTTCTAAATCTACCAGTAAGTATAATATCTCCTTCTTTAATTGGGATTATAAAATGGTTTTGAAAATATTCTGCTTTCATTTAAAAAATTTTAATGTATCTATATTATAGCCCTGTACTTTGGCTATATGAAAATACAAATCTCTAGTACTACCTCCAAATTCAGACATAATTTCCCAAACATCATCCTTAGCTATTTTAAATTTTTTACTAAGTTCATTTCTTAACTTAGATAAACTATCATTTTCTTCATTCATAGCATCTTCAATTAGTTTATTATAACGTTTTCTATAACGTAATTCTATGTCCATATACCTATTATCTTGTTTATAAGCTTCAGGATCTCTACTTTGATAGTTTTTAATAAATTCATCTTGTTCTTCCTTCATCCAATGAAGTTCCCATTTAGCCTGTTGGTAAAACTCAGTAAAATCAAAATCTCCATTTTCAATTTTACTTAAAAGCGAAGCTTTATAAGGTAAACATTTGTGAGATCTAAATCGTCTCCACCAATAAAAAGGCATAGCCCTTCTACCAGTTGGTTTTTTAGGTACTTTCATTATAATTCTCTTTTTTCACCATGAACTACTTTTACTGTTGGGAATCTTAAGCTAATACCACCTTTATCATTTGTCGTTTCCTCAAAATACTGCACAGTTATTGTTTTTCCTACAATTGAACCATCCATATATTGCAAACGCTGCTCTTGAGTCCAACCACTACCTACTTTAACTCTATGACCTTTATGTTCAATCCAAACTTGTGAAAGCATTTCCATAGTTTCAGACTTACCATCTCTAACTACTTCATGATTATCAACATCAAAATCTAATACTTCATACTCAGCATCATAGAATTTTTTAACTTTAACTAAGTTCTTACTACGTTTACCTTCATAACCTACATTTTTACGTAACATAAATCCTTCCCATTTATTATCTGTTGCTATTTGACCCCACATATCAAAATGTCTACCATCAGTAATAACTGCTTGATCAACATATTTCAAAATTGTTTGATCAGTAAATCTACCACCTAACCATGCTCTTAATGTACGTAATCTTTCTGTTAATGGAGTGTCACCTTTTCCAGCATCAAACTCTGGCTTATGAATCATATCAAAAACCATAAATACAGGATTTTCAATTTGATGATCTTTACGTCTAAGTTCTTTCATTATGCCTTTAAAATCCTCATCACCATTATCATCCATTAAACAAATTTCACCATCAAAAACATAATTAATAATACCAGTGTTTTCAATAGCTTCTTTTACTTTATTTAATGTAGTTAATTCTTTACCCATTCTAGAATAAAGTGTACATTCACCTTCATAATTAACAACAGCTAAACATCTAACACCATCTAACTTTCTAGAAGCATACCATCTATCATCCCAATCACATTTACCTTTATATTCTTGAGCTAGTGCTACATTAAATTCTGGGATTAAATTAGGTTTTGCTTTATTAATTACTTTAGCACCACATCTAATCTTAAGATCCTTATCTATAATACTATAAATAATATCTTCAAGTCTAACGGTATCGCAGTTAGCTATAACAAAACCATTTACAGCAGCTACTGCATCATGTCCTGTTATTTTTCTACTACTTAAATCATCTAACAACTCAAATATAGTTGCATAAGTATTATACTTAAACAACCCACTATTTTTCTTACACGTTTTACTTGTAACGTAATACTGTTTGTAGGGGTTATATGTAGCTTCAAGTACATTGTGTATAAACGCATTACTTTGCGCTATAATCGCAGTTTTTTCGGTACTACTCGACGTAGCCCTCATCTCTTTTATAAACTCTATCAAATCTAACATTAGCAAGGTGTATTAATTGGATCCAATAAAAATTCAGTCATTTCACCTGTTTTTTCCATTTCTTCCCAACACTTGATGTTTAGAAACTTATTATCTTCTTGATAAAAGATCTCATCATGACATTGAGGATCCCAGCTAATACAAAAATCAGCTTCCTCTTTTGTTAAATAAAGTTTAGTGTTAATTAGTTTTTCGAACTTCTCGTTCTTTTGCATTTCTTCATAAATGAATTCATTCATAACCTTGATTGTTTTTAAATTAATATGGGGTAAATATACGAAAGCTCTCTTGGGGAGCCAAATATTTTACCATGTTTCTTCATCTTCTTGTAACCCTCTAAAGCGCTTTACCAAGCGTCTTTTTTCTTTGCGCTCTTGTTTTGCTTCAAGAGGGAGCCCACAACTATCACATTCATATAAACCGCTATTCCAGTTCATACTAAATTCTTTACAACCACATGCTAAACATGGGTGAAACGGATTCATTTCATCGTTGAATTCGTCGTATTCAATTTTACTCATTTTACTCTACTATTTCTGCTTCGGGGATTGTTTCACACATTAAAAAGTGGGTGGGTGTCCTTAGAACATGGTCACACCCAAGGTAATCTCTATATGCTGCTAGTAACTCCATGTTTAATCTGTTTTGTCCTTTAACTTCAAAGGTATGAACAGGTACTTCACGTTTAACTATGTAAGCATTGTCATTTACATATTTTAGGTAATCGGTTATCATTGTATATACGTAGTATCACCTGGATAATTGTATAAAAGCTCTTCTGCTTTATATAATGAATCTATATATTTCCATCTTTCACGTTCGTCTCTTAATGAATCTTCTTTTGTATAGATATGAACACCATCTTCCATTACTTCCCAATAAACAACATTTGGATCATTATCTAAATATTCATATTTACTCCATTTATCTTCTTCAAGACCCATTACTTTTACTTCTTTATCACAACATTTTTTAGGTTCTACTTTTTTTGAAGTTCTACAACTTGCTAAAAGTATGGCTGCTAGATAAAATGCTAACACCCAAAATATAATTTTTTTTATCTCCATAATATTTGATTTTTATTTACTAGCATATAAATGTACTACATCCCAACCCTTATGAATATGCTCATATTTAGTATTAAAACCATTTACATTAAATTTTTCAAGTATTTTTAAAAAGCTCCACAAATAATTTGCTTTTTGCTCACAATCTACATTTGGGTTAAAGTGATGAGTATGGAATTCTATTGCCCACTTATCTACTTTTTTCATATCCTCTACCTCTATTTTTTCCAATAACTCCCATTCTGCTCCTTCAATATCAATTTTAGCAAAATCAATTTTTTTTATTTGGTGTTGGTCTAAAATTCTATCTAAATCATAATTATTATAACTTACAAATCCCATAGTATAATTAGCTCTATTATCGGTAATATTTTCATTATAACATTCAAAAAGAGATTCATCACATTCATACGCTAAGACTTGAGAAGCACCCATATCTAAGGCATATTGAGTAAATATACCCACGTTACTTCCGGCATCTAATACTATATCTCCTTTTTCTATTTTAATGCCAAAACGATCATATTCATTTTCCTCATAAATTTCTTTTGTAAAATTTTGAGTTATTTCTTCATGCCCTAAAGGGCATTTAAATGTTTTTTTTATTTCCATAATACTTGAATACATACTAATGTTAATGCTAAACACAAACTTACTATTGTTTTTAATGTAATGCCTTGGTTAAAGAAATAACTAACCATAATGGCATAAACACACATACCAACTCCAAATCCAACAAATCTAGCAGGCCAAAATAAACCATTAAATGCCGTGACAGCATTTTTAGTTCCCCAAATATAGAAAAATGATAATATCATGCCTGCTGCTGCTACAGCCCACTCATATTTTTGAAATGACTTCCAAATAAATTGTCCGTTTAATTGAAAAAATGTTAGGAAATGCGCACAGAAAAAACACCCCATGGCCAAAAATAAATACTTAAAATCTATCATAACTGTTTTAATTTTTATAACTTTTTATGCAACAGGAGTTCCCATCATTACTTTTTCATGGAATGTTCCTCCTATTTTTCTTCTATATGAACCATCATCGTTCATTATAATATCTTTACCTTGAAGTGCTTTTGTAATAGTGGATTCATCCTTTACTTGTGGGACACCCGCACTTACTAATATGTCTTTTATTCTACCAGATACTTCTATGTAAAACCCAGGTTTTTTTAATCTTTCTACTTTATGACCAATAACCGAACGTTTAGCAGGAGAAGTTCCATCATGTCCAGTTGCCACAAATTTCTCACCTGCTGGTTTTCCTTTAGAAACGCTAACAGCATCTAACTCTTGGTCACCATCTAAATCAATTACTTCATATTCAGCTCCCCTATTTGCTTCTTTTTCGACATCATCAGCACTACCATAGTTAGAATGACCTCCTGGTAAGTATGAGTAAGCATTAGCAATTAAAGTAAAAATATCACCTTCATAATCTGCTAGTTCTGCCTTACTTAGTTTTTCCCATTTACCCTTAGGAAGCTCTTCAACTTCAGCTAAGTATAAATTTTTAAAATATTTTGCTAAATCAAAATGCATTATACTATTTTATTATACATATCAGTAAATACATCAAGTGGAACTCTGTGACCCATTCCATCAACATGCTCTACCTTCCAGTCAACAAATTTATCTTTTATATTATCTTTAAGCCACTCTAAAGTTCTATTACCATCAATTAATGTATCTTCTTCTCCAATAACAACAGTAAATTTATTAGGAATGTGATGTTTCACAAATTCAGGATAATTTGGCTCAATTGTTCTGCTATGTAAAGCTGGATTAAAGGCCAATACTGGAATTTTATAAAGCGCACCTAATATAAATGCTGTGTAACCACCCATACTAGATCCAATAATTATATCAGGTTTAAATTCATTAACTGTTTTGATTATAAAATCAAAGATATCATGTCTGGTATAATCCATTTCTGGGGCATGCACAAAACATTTCTTTGATAAGAAATCAACTTTTGGACCCCCTTGTGGGCTTTCTAATCCATGTAAGTATAATATTTTTTGCTTTGCTCTCATGATTTACCCGTAAATATACGAAAAGGATCTTGGGAAGCCAAATTTTTAATTAAGAGTCTTTTTATCTTTTTTATTATATTCTTCTAATCTTAATTGATTATCTAATGATAAAAATAAGCACATTCTATCCAATTGTTCAGGATTTTCATGAGCCATATAAGTTAAATATTCTTCATCAAAAGTTTCAAATATTTCTGTAAAACTTAAATTATCAAACATCCTTATTGTTTTTATTTTATTTCCCCTGGCCACGATATGCTTTTTTATAGTTTTTAGACTTTTTAGAATTTGACGTATTATTCTTAGAGTGAATCCCTGGTCGTTTCCTTTTAGATGGTCTACTATAGGGGGTTAATGTTAATTTTGCCATTTTTTATTATTTGGTTTGGATGGTTTTGAATTAATTGATGGTCTACTATTATTATTACTTGGCCTATAATTATTATTAGGTCTTGAATAATTATTATTTGGTTTTACTATAATATTATTATTATTTGGTTTCCAGTTATTATTTGGTTTTACTATAACATTATTATTAGGTTTATAATTATTATTATTAGGTTTATAATTGTTAATTAAAGTATTGACAGTATTATTATTTACTGGTCTTTTATTAATATTTACAATTCTATTAGTTTGAACTCTATTAGATATACTTGAATTAAGATTAGCAGTTAAACTACCTCTTCTACTAGCATTATAAACTACATTATAATTTGAATTATTAAACGGACCTTGATACCAATTATTAGCTGGTCTCATATACCAATCCCAATAATTCCAAGGTCTGTGGTAATAAGAATAGTAATTATTGTAACCATAATAAAAATCAAAATCCATCCATAAGGGTCTATGCCCCCAATAACCATAACTACTACCCCAATACCAATTATGATTTATAGAGAATCTAGGTCTAAAATCTAATGTAATAGTATTAAAATCTAAACTTGTAAATATATTTACTGAATCACCTTCAATTTCATCTAAATAAACTACATCGGTTTCACAACATTTATCTACAGGGGCTGAGTGGTAAACACCACAACTACTTAATAATATAAATCCTAATACACTAACGAAATACTTTATTTTATTTTCCAAATTTTTCTTTTAAATTATTAATACTAATTACATGTTGTAACGATGATACATATGCAGAAGCTTCAGCATATTGTTTATCTAGTAATTTATATAATTGTTTTTCTGTTTTACATTTATAAGCATATGTTGAATACCATAAAGCATAATCCATAACTGATTCTTTCCAATTATTATAATATGCATGACCATATTGAGTTCCTTCAGCTAAATTTACTCTAACTCTAGCTTCTTTCATACCAAATAAATTGTGGTTTTCTTTAAATATTTTAGATTCATAATGACCCGTTTCTAAAATTGATTGGGCTAGTACAATGTGAGGAAATCTAAAATTTAGTCTACTAATTTCTTCAATTAATGCTTCTTCACTAAATTGATTCATTTCTTCTACAATTAGTACTTTTTCAACATCTGTAATATATTCTATTTCAGGAGCTGTAGTTAATCCTAAAAATGCAAATAAAGTAAAATATACCAAAGCTATTTTTAAGAATATCATAGGATAATTTACTAATTCATATTTAAGTTTATTATTATTGTATTTATATAGTTTCATAATTATTTTTTTAAAAATTCTATTGCTTTTTGTATTCCGGAACACCCTTCATAGTCTTCGTGATAAAGATGGGTTTCTAAATTTTGTTCTAGAGTTTCTATAAAATCATCCCTATGACAGGTTATATCTATAATTTGGTCATCTTCAAGTAAATGAACTTCTAATACATGAATATGATTTTTTTTAGTAGTTAGATTTTTAAGTATTCCTTCTACTATTCCCTTTGATATGCTTAAGTCTTTATCTTTTATTCTTTGTTCAAAAGCTTCTGCATCGTTTACTACTATTGATCTTACCATTTTAAAATTTATTTAAAAAATCACCTTTTATTTTCTTTGCTCTTAAATTATCTCTTTTTTCCTCGTCTTTAAGGATTTTATTTGCTAATTTTTCTAAATGTCTAGATTTAATTTTATCATAATCTCTAACTATTTTATTATGTTTTTTATTTTTCATAATCTTGATATTATATTTAATTCATCATCATCTTCTTTATCTAAACCTAACTCTATTAGTCTTTGTTTTTGGTAATCATCTAGTTCCCATTCAACTTCCCCTTGATTTACTGGGATATGGTCTTCAATATTTTTGACTTGTTTTTCAGTAAAAATATCTCCAACTGTTAAAAAATAATGGTTATAACAAAGTAATTCTATATTCTCCTTTCTATAATTTTTTTTATTTCCATCTTTAAAATGGAGGAGTA
>CAACVD010000499.1_pt1 | contig 19092 bp, 11 predicted proteins | sample 2381771 | NCBI WGS metagenome assembly CAACVD01 (sample SAMEA5211965, study PRJEB30684) | marine metagenome | biome: Marine; feature: Epipelagic; material: Water | collected 2015-10-15 | depth 15 m | reverse complement strand
TAACGTGCCGTATCCTGTCGTGGTGTCTTCGGCACAAGGTGGGAAAAATGGAAACGAAAAAATTTTTAGAGAGAGTTTTAGGTGATGGATACTATTCTGTATTGGGTCTTGGGGACAAGAAAGTACAGAGCTTTCATGCAACCATAGATGACGTAATAGACAAAGCTAACCAACTAGATGCTGAAGGTATAAACGCGTACTTTGGATTAGCCACTTTTGAAACAAGCAATGATAGGAAAGTCACAAACGTAAAGAGCTTAAGTTCTTTTTATTTGGATCTAGACTGCGGTGTTGGGAAAGAATACACAAATCAAAACGAGGCTTTCCACGACCTGAAAAGATTTACAAAAGAAACAGGACTACCTCGACCTATGCTAGTCAACTCTGGGTACGGGATACACGTGTACTGGGTTCTTAGGGAGAGTGTGTCATACGCTGAGTGGCTACCCGTGGCCCAGGGCCTCAAAGATATGTGTATACGTCATAACTTATCAGCAGACAATGGCGTAACTGCGGACGCAGCGCGGGTACTCAGAGTCCCTGGCACACATAACCATAAGCGTGGCACACAGAAACCTGTCATGTTTCTTGGTACGGGTGAGTTTCACGACGTGGAATTTGAGGAGTTCGCACGGCTTGTGGGTGCGGAAGGTATCAGCATACCAACCAAAGTAGATAACGAAGAGAACGCATTTAAGAAAGCTATGATAGAAAACTCTGAGAATAGTTTTAGAGTGATATTAAATAAGACTATAAAAGGTGTTGGGTGTGAGCAAATTAAAAACATCATGGAGAACCAACAGGACGTAAGCGAGCCTTTGTGGAGAGCAGGGCTATCCATAGCTAAGTTCTGCAACGATGCCGACAAAGCAGTGCATAAGATGTCTGAGAGACACCCAGAGTATAGTGAGAACTTAACAGAAGAGAAGGTTGGGCTAATAAAGGGTCCATATACGTGTGCGAGATTTGCAGAAGAAGATCCAGACACATGCTCCGCATGTCCTCACTGGGATAAGATAAGCTCTCCTATAGTTTTAGGAATGGGCATAAAGAAAGCACCTGTATCAAAAGATATACCTTTATATCCAGAGCCGTACTTTCGAGGAGCAAATGGGGGTGTGTATATACGCTTCAAAGACAAAGACGGTAACATAGAGGACAAAGTAATATACCAAAACGATTTATACGTTATTAAACGTATCATGGACGTAGAGGTTGGTGAAGCTATAGTTATGCGTTTACACCTACCTCAAGATGGCATAAGAGAGTTTACAGTCCCGTTGACTTCTGTAACATCTAAGGAAGAACTAAGAAAACAACTGTCTATGCACGGCATAGCTGTATTGAGAATGGATGATATTATGGCATACACAACTACATGGGTAACACAACTACAAGCAAAGAGTGTCGCAGAAGAGGCTCGTAGGCAGTTTGGTTGGACAGATGACGAGTGTGGGGGCTTTGTGCTTGGTGGTGAAGAGATAACTTTAGACGAGACTAAGTTTAACCCACCCTCTACACCTACAGCAGGTTTGTTCCCGTCTTTTGAACCGAAAGGTACGTTGGAAGATTGGAAAGACACAGTCAATTTTTACAATCGTGATAACTTTGAGTTACATCAGTTTGTCCTTGGCACGTCGTTTGGTTCTCCGTTGATGAAGTTTTCTCCCATAAACTGTGCTGCTTTACACATATACAGTAAGGAGTCAGGGGTTGGTAAGACAACCGCTATGATAGCGGGGGCATCTGTGTGGGGCAGTCCAGAAGATTTGATTATGCACGAACGAGACACGTACAATACAAAGATGAACAGGGGTGAGATATACCACAACCTGCCAATGTATATGGACGAGCTTACAAATACTTCAGGAAAAGAATTGTCTAACCTAGCATATCAACTGACAGGGGGTAGACAGCGTGGACGTATGTCAGCGAGCAGTAATGTAGAACGCCACAGAGGTGAGGCATGGAAACTATTGGCTGTAACTACAGGGAACACAAGTATGGTAGAGCGCATAAGTATTATAAAAGCTATGCCGAAAGCAGAAGCACAGCGTATACTAGAGTGCCGTGTTAGTCGTATGCAGTTTGATACAAAAGAAGAAACAGATGTGTTTAGCGCATGTTTACAAAACAACTACGGACATGCAGGTAAGGTATATATCAAACATGTTATGGAGAACTTAGAAGAGGTACAGAAACTAATACGGCAAGTACAAGAAAAGGTAGACGCTAGAGCAGGACTCACAGCTGAGAACAGATATTGGTCAGTGCTTGTTGCCTGTACGCTAACAGGTATTATGTTGGCTAAACGCTGTGGTTTGGTTAAGTATGACGTTAAAAAGTTGTTTAATTGGGCTGTAGAACGTCTGAAAGAGAACAAGCGTCAAGTCGAGGACATGAGCATATCTGTCGAGGAGACACTCAACGACTACATACATGAGCATTGGAGTAATGTATTGTGGATTAAAAGCACAGAGGACTTACGCAAGCAAGAAGGTGACGTGGCTAATCTTGTCATACCTGAAGCTCTACCAAGAGGTAAACTCGTAGCTAGGTATGAAACAGATTTGAAACGTGCTTTTCTTGTTCCAAAACCTTTGAAGGCATGGTGTGGAGAGCATCAGATAAACTATAACTCGTTTCTACAAGACCTTACGACTAAGTTGGGCGCTACAAAGACTAAGATGAGGTTAAGTAGAGGCACTCACATGAACCTGCCTCCCACATGGGTTATACAGGTTGATTGCGCTATAGACGATGAGATTACGACAGGGAATACTGAAGTCGGATGATTTGAACCCAGATGGGGTTCGCATTGTGGTAAACTGGGACAACATGGTGACAAGTTCCTCTGTATTTGTCCCATGTGTAGATGCCCAGGAAGCTATAAGACAAATAAAAAATATAGTAAAAACAAAGGGTTGGGACGTAGAAACGCATGTGCGTGTAGAGAACAACAAATTAGGTGTTCGCATTTGGAGAATTTTGTGATAAATGTAGGGTGACAGGTTATGCTTGTCACTCTCTTTCTCTTATGTGACCATCTTCGGGTGGTCACTCTTTTTAATCACCAAACAGAGATTCAAAGTTATAATCAGAATCGTACTCCATCTCTCTTAAGTTTATGATGTCTTGATTCTGCGAGGATATGGAAATACCTTTATTTGCGGCTATGTTTTTAGAAGTTTCCATATGTCTCTTTAACGATCTTTTTATAGATTCAGGTGTTATGGCTGACAGAGGATGCTTGGCATTGTGCTTCATTATACCCTGTAGAGCATCATCGTAACTATCTAGATCGCCTTGTCGCATAGCGACATATAACTTACGTAGCAGTTTACTTTTTTGTGTGTTTATAGCGTTGTCTACACCTTTCTCTATATTATTCTTCTCCATCTGCAATGTATACTCTACTGGAGGAAACCCGAACACAGACCCTGCTATATCACCAAATGTAGGATCTCCATATATGGCATCGCCTCTTCGTGTAACATATCCCTCTCTCGCGGTTCTACCAAACAACCCTTTCCAAGCGTTTGCAATAGCAGGGGGAGCTATGTTCTCTAAATCTCTTTCTATATCGCCATCTACAAATAGTGCGCTATACAGACCACGATTTACAACTCTATCAAATGTGCTAAATGCAGGTCCTCCAAAGTAGAAGAAAGCGTTCTCTTCAAAAGAAGCGTCTCTGTTGTATCTGTTTTCTTGTATTAGTAGACCTGTTAGTCGTATACGGGACGCTACGTCTGCTCCTGTTATAAGGTTTACAGCTCCTTTGTAGTATTCTTCACCTACACTTTTTCTAACCATTGTATCAAAATCATCTTCATCGTCATCAGCTAGTAGCAAGTTATACACTATCTCCATAGCTCCGTATAACGGCAGTCCATGTACCCCTGCAAAAAATAAAGCACTACCATGCACAGCTACAAGTTGTCTGAACGCTAGAGCCTTATCTTGAATTGTGTTATCTTTTCGTATCATCTCTCTGGCTGTTTTGAACAGGGTGGTATACATACGCACACCATATGTTTTATACATCATGGCTATACGTCCAAGCCCTTGCTGTGATATACGGGGCGCAGTTTCTAATACAGAACCCCCGTTTAGTTCTAAAGACTGTCTTAGAGCTTTCTCTGTAGCCTTACTTACCTGTTCTTGGCTAGCTTTTGAAGCCACGTCTGCGAAAGAGCTTGTTTTAAAATCCCCCACTTCTTTACGTAAAGCTAATTCATACGCGGCTAGTAAGGTTGTTTGTCTGTTGTAACGTTCTGCGCCTTGAAAAAATATAGCAGAGAACCCTGTGGCTTTGTCTAACGTGTTACCATATGCCTTGCCTGTCTCCCCCAGGCCCAAAGCGTCTAGGATAAAACTCTTGGTAAGCTGTCCGCGTTTCTCAGCCTCAACTATTAAAGGTGCAAATGCCCCCACAGCTTTCTTCTCGCTGGGGCGTATGTCTCTTTCTTTACCTAAAGTCGTTGTAATTTTGTCTTTCATCACATATGTGCCAGTCTTCTCATCGAACCTAAAGTATTCATTCATACTATTTGCACCGTTAGCTACCATCTTATAGGCTTTACCAATGGTCTTAAATGAAGTGCCTAGTCCATACTCTGCTGCTAGGTAAGGGTACACAACCAGAGGCACTTGAGATAAGTTAACAATAGCTGACGAAGCGTTTAGACCTATGGTGTATATAAACGCAGATTGGTTCGCGCCCTTTACAAGTTTCTCAAACTCTTTAGCATTAGCTCCCTTTGTAGCAAACTCTATTCTTTTTTCTAGCTCTGCGCCTACACGCTCTATAGAAGGTATAAATTTACTTTTCTTAGGTTCTCCTCGTGCTTCTTTTACTACTTTTTGTACCTCGCTATTTAATTCACGAAACTCTTTACCTCTTTGTAGCTGTATAACCTGTCGTCCTATAGAAAAACCTTTAGTCTTAAACGCTTGCACGGAGCTACCTATGTACCCAGGTGTACCTTTTCTAGCCACCAAAGATTTAGCAAACGAGCTTTCTGGTAAGACATGCACGAATAACCTTACTATTTCTTCTTCTAACCGTGCTTTTTCTGCGGGATCTTTAACCTTACCTACAGACTCTAATACCTTACCAACAAACTCTGTGGGAGGAGCGCTACGAAAAGACTTTTTAATTTCGTCTAGTTTAGCTCCTTGTATGGAATCTGTGTCTACATTAGGATTTTTTTCTAGTTCGGCTACAAGAGCATCCTTCGCTGTGCTAGTGTCCACAAACACTACCACTTTACTATCACCTGTAGGAGTAGGTGTTTTTAACTTATATGTTACACCGTACCGTCCTTCACGAGTTAGTGGGAAGTATACATCTAAAACTTCTTTGTCAAACAATTTACTAAATACATCTTGTTGTACTTTTTTTGCTGTCGCTGTATCGGTAGCTTCTTCAACCTGTTTGTATAATAGATCTCTTATTTTTTTGTATTCTGCTGCGTAATGATCACGCATAATCTTGTATGCTTTTTGACCATCTGCACCTAAAGCTTGCCATTTCGGTTGTTGCTTGTCCCATATCTCTGTTAGAGGATTCCCATCCACAATTTTGTTATCGTAAAAACTACGAGGTTTTTCAGGGTCTACTTGATATATTGTAGCTCCGTAGTCAGGACTATATATTACATCATCTAGTTTAGCTTCTAGCCCCTTGTTTGCTTTTAGTATTCGTGTAACCTCAGTTAGCTTCTCTTTAAATATACCTCCGACTCGCTCTAAATCCCCTCGTTGATACTGCAATAGCTTCATAAGTCTTGCACCTAAGTCACGAAACCCTATGCCGTCAGCTATATCAGTTATAACAAGAGCGTCAGCAAAGCTAGCGAAGAAGTCTTTTACGCCATCTGCTATAGCACCATCAAATAAGAAGTCTTTTGCTTGAGCTATGAAACTACTTTTCTCCTGCGGATTCATGTAGGACTTCTCTGTTTGGTCGTTACCTATTGCATCATCAAAGACGTTTTTGGTATTGTTTGCGTCCATGTTAGATAGCAATAACCCTGCATCTCGAAACTCTGGAGCAGGAGCTATTATACCATCAATCATGTTGTTTATTCTTTTTGCAGTGCCAAAGGTAGGTTCTTTCTGCTCAAGATTAAGAAGCCCTCTAATAAAGTTAGCTATTCTATTACCAAAGGCTCGTAACGCATCTACCTTGGAATCTTTTAATCGTATACGTGCAAGCGTTCGTTGAAACTGTGGATTACTAAAAGCTTCTGCTACAAACTCATCTAGATTTTTAGAGCCATATGCGGTGTCAAGCTGACCCTTTATCTCGTTAAATATATTTGCCAACCGTTTAGTAAGTGGGTTTGATTTGTTAGCTATGGTAGCAGACGTGACAGCGTGGGCAGCCTCGTGAAATAACACGTGTGGTATCATAAAGCTGTCGTCTATAAATATAGTGTTTGTAGTGGGGTCAAACGCTCCAGCTACAGGTTTACCATTTAGCGTTAAATTACCTATAACCTCAATCTTTGTAGTCCCTATCTTCTCTGCCAACTTGGTAGCTAGCTTTTTTATAGTTGGGTTCGTAGAAGTTTTAGCTAGATTGTCCAGGCCCTCCTTTAGATTACCTTGTACTAACAAGTCAATGGTTGATCTATCTAAGTTAACGTCAAGGTTTTCAACAGCATCTTTCTCTAGTTTTAGTTCGTTCAATATATCCTGTTGGTTTTCAGGAGTATCTAACTGCTCTAACCCTATCTTCTCATTTTCTTCGTTTATTTTAGCTGCTTCTTTATCAGCCTCTTTTTGTCTAGCTATTGCGGCTCGTGCCATAGCACGTCGTCGCTCTTTTGTCTTGAGATTTAATTCTTTTATAAATTTTTTCTCTTTGTTTTGTTCAGCTTTTTTAGGATCAAATTTCTTTTTCTCTGCTCTCTTCTTAGCAGTCTCATCTTTAGCTAGTGCTTTGGCATCGTACATATACCTTAAAGTGGGTAGTATGCTGTCCGCCACTTCTTTTATGTCTTTTTTAGTGTAGGGCGTTCCATCTGCATCTAACGACTCTCTTGCCTGTCTTATAGCTATCTGTTTTGCAATCTCAAAGTTTTTTACATTCCTGCCTTTATCATCCACCGCTTCGCTTAAAGGGTCCATTTCCTTCAACTGCTTATCTCTATCTCGCACCAATTTGTCTATAATAGGTTTTTGTGGAGGACCTATAAAACTAGGGGATTGTCCTTGTATAAGTCCTATACCTAATTGTTTGTTTACAACTTTTTTTCTTTCCTTCTCTTTTGTTCGCGCTTCTTTTTTTACAGCGTCTTGAAGGTCTTTTTCTGCTAGCTCTTCTGTTGTTTTCTCTGTGACACCTTTTTCTACGTCTACTTCTTTTTCCTCTACCTCTTCTTTCTCCTCACCTTTCTTCTTTTCAGGTTTTAAAAGCCCTTCCGTGCTAGCTTTTGGTTCTACTTCATATTTTTTCTTCCTAGACGCAAACCATGCTTTACCTTCTTCAGATAAGTTTGCATTTACCCATTCCTCAACTCTTTTACCAGCTTCTATTCCTTGGTTGCCTGTCCCTACGAAGTAAACTCTCCCTGGGTCTAGGTCACTACCAGATGTAGGTTCTCCTTTCACAGCCATAAATGCAGCATTATCTAATACACTTTCTACATTCGGGTCTTTACTCAATACTTGAGCTACACGAAATAACGGGTTTGCATTACCCTTAACAGTCTTAGATGGTCGAGATTGAACTAAATTAACAATCTTATTCTTGTCTTCTGTAGATAGGGCATCTTCTCTCTTTTCTACCTGTATTACGTTGTACTTTTTAAATAAGGACTGTGTCTCCTTTACAAGATCCTCTTTTGTAACTTTCTTGCCTGTCTCTTTTGATTTTGCAATTAAGTTCTTTTTAGCTTCTTCTATAGCCAAAGTAGCTTGTACTTTATTAAACTTTTGAAAGTTACCTGCACTTGTTAACCTGTTAAACTCTGCCAAGTTTTTAGCAGCCTCTTCTTTAGGTATTCCTGAATCTTTTTCTGAATCTAAATAATACCCATCTTTTAGATTACGCCTGTATGTGTCTTTTGCCCGCTTGTTTGCATCGGCATCTACGTTTACTTCTTTAGGGGTAGTTGTATCAGGTTTTCCGCTATACACAGCGTCAATATCTGCGACAGCTTGCTCCTCGTTAGTCTCAATATCTTTAAATTTTATACGTTCTTGAGCTGCTTTGGACTTAACATCTGCCTCTTTTACACGAGCTTTACCTTCTTTAGAATTTATATACGTATTTAGTTGTTCTAGGCGTGGTTGATTATTATCATAATTTGTTCTAGTAAGATTCTGCATCTCTTCCGTAGAGATACCTTTTTCTTTTGCATAAGCCTCCATCTTCTTTGGGTCGTCAAGTCTCTTCTTCCGAGCGGCTTGTTCTTTTTGAGTCCTTTTTTGCTCTACTATAAGTTTTTTTATGTCGGCATCTTTTAATGTAACGTCTTGCGTTCCTTCTCCAGTAGTATCATCTCCAACATTTGCTCCAGCAGTACCCACTCCAGTGGTTCCAGTTTCTGTAGCTCCTGGGGTATAGGTAGGTCCCTCTGCTCCTTGTTCGCCTTGTGTATCAACTGCAGGGCCTTCTCCACTTCCTGTGTCTTCAGTCTCTGTAACATCTCTTCTACCTCCTTTACGTGGGGCAATCATATCTGTTAGGGCTTGTACGAACCCACCAACTCCTGCGCCATACAAAGCAGGTTCCTGTGTCCCTGCAAACGTGCCTTGATCTGGATTGTATATACCCTGCTCTATTAAGTTCTGAGCAACAGCTGCGCCAAATTCTTGTAGCCCCTCTTCCCCTGCAGATGCAAAGATACGTCGTCCGCGTTTTATAAGCGTATCTACTGCCTCGTCTTCTAAACCTCCCTTAAATATCCTTAATAACCTCAAGGGTGATATAAGTTCTGAAGCTCCTACTACTGCACCAAACCTAGACGCTTTTGCTCGTTCTTCTTCTGTAGCTTCTCCTTCTCTAGCTCGCTCACTAGCTTCACCTGCCCCTGCTGCTGTTACTAGACCCACTGCTGCGAGGGGGTTTACAGCGGCTGTTCCAAGAATACCTCCAAAAGATCCTAGAGCCTCTCCAAATTTTCTAGGGATATCCGTAGATACAGCACCAACTCTTTCATCAGGAGCTAGATAATCCTGAACCACGTCACCTGCATCTTGTATGTATTCTCTAGCAACTAATTCTCTCTCTTCAGGCAGTATGGTAGCTAACCCTAGCGCACCGCTTTCAATAATATTAGCAGCGCCACTACCTATACCTTTTAGACCTTCACCAAACTGTTCTCCTATGGTCAAAGGTGTTTCTCTTCGTTGGGCCTCTCTTCTAGCTTTTTCTTCAGCTATAAAATCATCAATAGTTCTTTTTTGTTTTTTCTTAGATAGATATAGATCGACGAGTTCTTCAGTGGTAGCCCCTTCAGGTCCCTCCACTCTTACTGGTGTGCCGTCTTTCTTGTATATCTCATAGGTGGGCATGCTACTGCCCTACAGTTCGTTGATCTTTTAAGTTAAAATCTTCTTTAGTATCACCACCTGTATAGTTTTCATATTCTTTTAAATACTTATTTAATTGGTTTCTTTCAGCTATAAAATCTCCAGCCATCTCATTTACAGCGATTTCCATTAATCTTTTCTCAGCTGCTATGTTACCTCTAACTTTTTCTATCTTTGCGTCTATCTCTTCTTTAGATGTCCCTATAACTCCACTTGTGAGTCCTCCTAGAAAACTCTCTTTTTCGTCTAGCAATGTAGTTAATTGATTTTTTAATCCCATTAGAGTGGCCTCAGAACCTTCATATACGGTCTCTCTTGCTGACAGTATATTTTTATCTAATTCTTTTAACCTATTTAACAAAAATTGGCTTTGTATTCCCGATGCTCGTATATCAGCCAATCTTGAACTTATCTCCAACTCCCGTTCTTTTAACCGCATGGCTTGAGCCTTACGCTTTTCGTCGAGTAGTTTTTGGTCATACTCATCTACTGCCGCAGTAAAACCTCCAGGTTTCCTAGGGTCACTTCTTGCGTACGTTGAAAGTATAGAAGCTAACCTGCTTAATCCGCTATTCAGCTGTTCATCTTTTTGATTTAGTTCGTTCCGCGACTCATCCCCAGTTACTTTCGGTATTGTCGGTCTTTTTTCTTTACCTTTATCTATTTCCTTAAGTCTTTCTTCTAGAGGCATACGATCTTCTGCTACGGGTATTTCATTAATATCCATCATTCTTTGTGCATCACGTACAGACTCAGGTGCAACAGCAGGAGAAGCATCAGTTGTTGTCGTGTCAACCTGTGGCATGGAGGCAGGGTCGGCATCTGGCGTAAACAACCCTGGACTTTCTATGCCTAATAAATCTCTTGCTCCTGTATACGCTTTTTTAGGTAAAGCAGCTATACCTTTCCCAATATCCATAGCGGCTTCCCCTGCGGACTTCATGGTTTCAGGTAAGTTTTGTAATGCAGGATTTACAACGTCCTGTCCTGCAAATGCTCCTACAGCTCCTGCGCCCAAAGTCTTTTTTGGGTTTCTTGCTATAATATTTTTAATTGTATTCAAAGCACCTCTTGACAGTTTAAAAGCCGCCTGCCCTGCTTTCATAGCAGGATGTGCAGTTACAGCCAAAAGAGCAGCTTCAGAAGGATTTTTCATAATCCAACTTCCTACAGCTGACGTTGCGTCTACAATTAATTCTCCAGGCTCTGTCATTTCAGGAACTTCTGATAAAATGTTATCAGGCATTCTTATCGTAGGATCACCAAACCCTGTTCTATCCATGCCTGACAGCCCCATAACTTCGTTACCCGCTTGAAACCCAATAATGCCACCTTGTGCTAAATTCATCCTTTGTTGCACAGGTGCGCCAGGTATACCTCTTTTTGTCATAGCTTTTAGTTTACGAGGGTCTATACCTGCTAACATCTTAGCATTAGCATCTGATCTTCTTTTTCTGTTTTGTAAAACTCCAGCAACGCCTTCAGCTATATCTATCTGAGATTGTTGTGTTAATTTTTCTTCGTTCTTTTGGGCTATTGTTTTTGGACTATTTTCCATTTGCATGGCTAAGTCTCTCTTATACGCTTCCTTCTCAGATAATAATTTTTGTGTGGCTAGAGCGTCTAGCAACCCTCCACTTTGTTTCAGTCTATTCGCTAACTGTTGAGAGTTTAGCCCACTTAGAGCCAGTTTTCTGCTATCTATCTCCTGATCTATGCTCATAGTTTGTTACCCAAAAATCTTTCTAATTTCCTCTACGAGAGACATAACATCACCTGCACCACCCGCTGCTTGCTGAAATACACTAGGTTGAGTGTATGTGAACTCTTGAGTTTCTAAAGGTAGTCCCTGCAATAACGACTGCATGTATTGAACCTGCTTGTAAGGGAAGTTTCTTTCTTCCTCAAACTGTAACTTGTCAGCGGTTATGCCCTGCTGGTCTATGTCTCTTTGTATGGCTCCCGCTTTTAGCTGATCTCCTATCGCGGCTAGACCGTACTTATTTACGTCTTCTTGTACACCTCTTAGCCTGTCTTGCTCTACATTAAACTGCCCAACAGCTCTGTTATACGCATCAGCGTACCCTTTTCCTGTTATACCAGCTAGATTTTGTTGAAGATTTCTATCTCTTTCAGCATCCATAATTGCCTGTCTACCCCCACCAAACGCTCCTGCTTTTGTGAGTCTGGATCGGTCAGCAAGAGCTGATATGTCTGATTGTCTTCTAGCTTCTGCTAGTTGAGGCGCTAACGCAGCGGCTAGGTAAGGGTTCATAAACTTGGTTGCTTGCTCTGCTGTAAACGTGTCAGGGGTAAACGCTCCCATACCCTCAGTTGGAATATTTAAACTACCGATGCCCTCAAAGGCTTTTGTTTGTATTTCTGATGGCCCTGATGTTAAGGGACCTTCGTACGCTTCGTAGGGCATATCGGCAAGAGCTTTCCCCTTACCCAACATCTCTGTTACATACGGACCTGCGTACTGCGTTAGTGAGGACTCTATACCTGTTCTACTTGGATCATAATCTGTTATACTGTCGGTTTCTGCCATATTATTTCCTTACGCGGGTAAAAACTTTTTTGGGTCTATTTCTGGGCCTTGTTTTGTTGTCCCAGTTCTAGCTTTTCTTACTCTATCCATCATACCTTCTAACTCTTTAGCCCCTGCATCAGAGTTACCGTTACCTAAATGGCTTACCACATCCGCAGGTATAACAAATTCGCCATCACTTAACATGGCAGGTTGCTCGTTGTCTATTGTGGCAGGAATCTCATCTGCCATGCCATCAGTATCACCGTCTAAATACTTACCTTTCTTTAACTGAGCAATACCTCCAGCAGCCATTTTATAAGGAGTGCCATACCCACCTGTATAAGGATTCGCTATCGTTAACAAATCTTGGACAGTTGTCATGGGTGTTGACGTGTTAGCAGCAGTGGTTATACCTTGTGTTACAGGAACGTCAGGTATAACAGACGCAGGTCTGTCTTGTCTAGATGGGTTCGCTATGTTCAAAGCTTTTAGCCCTGCGACTTGAGTGGAAGCGTCTAATCGTGCAGGAGCTACACCTTCTTCAGGCGCAAAAGATACATCAGAAAAATACCGTTGCCCCCCACTTCCAGGCCTTCTGGTTGGATCATTGGTAGCAGGCACTCGCTGCCGTACAGCTGTGTAATTGGGTATAGAGCCTTGATATCCCACAGGTTGTTGGTTAGAGCCGAACAGACCAAAAGCACCTCCTGCAGCACCTAAAACGCCACCTAACTTTCCAAGATCTAACTTACCTTTTGTGTATAAAAGATTACCCACAGTGTCTTCGCTAGGTAACATTTTTTCTAAAAAATCTGTAAGTTTAGACATTACACATTGCCTCCAACAAGCCTAATTAACTCATCTGTAGAGTCTTCTTCCCTATTATTATACGTTCCATACGGTCGAGTAAACAATTTTTCTTGTTCGGGTGTAGCAAAAATACTACTAAAATCGTAAAAGTAGTCTATTTGTGCGGGGTCAGGAGTTTCTACTTTTACTTGTTGTAACCCTGCCCCATAGGATGAAGCTTCATCAGCTAGTTCTATGTCTGCTATCACATCCGCAAGCGTATCTACTGTGGTGTCTACTGTAGTGTCAGTTGTAGTATCAGTTGTAGTATCAGTTGTAGTATCAGTTGTAGTGTCCGTTGTAGTATCGGTTGTGGTGTCTACTGTGGTATCAGTTTTAGGTACTCGTTTTCCAGGATCTACTAATGTATCAGTCGTGGTATCAGTTGTAATATTAGTTGCGGTATCAGTTTTAGGCACTCGTTTTCCAGGGTCTATTAACGTGTCTGTAGCAGTTGTTGGAGCAGTTGTTGGAGCAGTCGTTGGTTTTGTTGTAGGAGTGCTTATACTAGGTTCTTCAGCTACAGTAATCCCTGCAAGATCTAATATTTCTTGCTGTAAGTCCTTACTCTTAATCCCTGCATCTTCCAACATCTTTGTAGCTACGCTAACATCTTCGCTAGTTACGGCTTCAGGTGTGAGAGAGGGTTTAGGGGGCTTTTTATCTACAGTTTTTGGAGTCCCAGGGGGCGTATATGTAGGGCTTAAGGGTTTACTAGGACTAGGATCTATGGTTTCAAACTCACCTTGGGCATCTTCTAATGTGCCATCACCTTCAGTTAGGGCTTCAACTGTGCTAATGACTGCATCTGCTGTTGCGGCTGATCCAGCTTCTAATAACCCCATGTAACCTTGACCTGCGGCATTCTCACCAATATCGATTTCGGGTATGACTTTCTTTAGACCTATATTAGTAAAAACTTCTTCTGTGGTTTCAGTTACAAATTCTACAGGTAAGGTTGAGGTTACACGCACTGCTGCTGGTGTTAATCTATTTGCTATTAGTTTACCTACAGTCGCATCACCGACACCACCTACAACACCTGTAGCAAGCAACATACTTTTTGCTTCTTTTAATAAGTACAAATTAGCTACCTCTGGATTACCACCTGCTTTCTTTAATGCCCTCTGGTATTCTTCTCCATTGAGGTATTCAGGATCTTTAAGCTTCTCGGCCACCCTTCGCTCTATTTGCTCTGCTGCTGCGCCCGCTGCTTCAGCAGTATTTAAGCCGAGAGACGCAACAAGCCCAAGTGGGCCTAGGAAGGCTAAACCAACGTCAACAGCTACATCAAGTAAGCCACCTGAAACGTTTAAAACAGTACCAAATACTGTGGGGTTTTTCCCAAAAGAAAAGTTTTCAATTCCTGTAGGTACTTGTAAGGTTCCCCCGTTTGGCATGGGTATACCCGTATCGTAAAAAGTAATGTCTCCAGTAGCCGTGCTATCTTCTAGAGCCTTCTTGCCGTAAAAAGACATACTATCGAGTATCTCTTTTGCTTCTTTTCTTTTACGTGTAACAAAAGGTTTTACGAAATTTTGAGCTACTTGGCTGGGAGCAGGATCTATAGCCCAATTTTCTATATCTGAGACCATTAAATCTTCAGGTTTGACCGCTAATCCGTATTGTGCTTCTGTAGAGGCAGCGTAACTCATAGCCGCTTTCTTTACAAAATCTATGGCTTGATCTGATAGATTAGCAACCCCTTGGGGCACTCCTGCAATAATCTCCCCTACAGTATTACCCTTCATATTTTTAAATATATCAGACACCTGCATATCAAAAGTATACGGCTTATCTTCAGCATCTTTCTTTGCTTTTTCTCCTGCTTTTTTACCTTCAAGATAGTCTGCATAAAAAGGACTTGACTTACTTACTACCTCTGTTGATGCAAGATCAGCCGTGCCTCCTAGTTCCTTTGCAGGAGGTGTAGTATCAACACCATATATTTCACCGCTAGGATCTAATAAATCCTGTTCTGTTATTGTAGGAAACGTATCTTCTGGTTCAGAAGGCATGTCTATAGGGGCTTCTGGAGTTAGTTTTGGTACACTCCCTACAGTTGTTTCCTCTTTAGGTGCGTCAGGGGGGACAAAAGTAGGAGCTAAAGGTTTACTGGTGGGCGGTGCGTCTATCTTTTCATATAAGTCCTGTGCCTCTGTTAAGGGGTCGCCTTGCACGGGTGGCTCTTTAAACTTATCGAGTGTTTCTGCATCAGGTAATACTGCTTCGGTCAACATCTCTCCTGTGTCCATAGGCAACAACTCTGGAGGGTCAATAAAGTCTAACACAGCGTCTTTAACGTAATCTCGCATATCTTCTGTAGCTAAAGCTCCCAGTTCATTATTTACGGCTGCGTATATGTCTTTACCTTGTGCAGCGGCAGTAAAACCTGTTGACAGCACTTTAGCTATGTCTTCTTTAACTTCGGGTGTATATTCTTTTATTTTGCCGATTACGGGTTTTAGCACATCTGACATAGCTGCTATTGACGCTGCCTGTATCCCATCTTCACCTTTTATCTCTGCTGTAACGCCCTCTACAAACGAGTCTTTTAGGTTTTTACCTATGTCGCTGGTAATGTCTATACCAACAGTATCTACTATTTTATCTACAGTTTTAGATATTGCACCTGTGCTGGATAACCCTGCGTCTAACACAGCAGCGCCTATGTCACCTCCGTTTGTTACTACGTTTACACCTGTATCTGCTACAAAATTAGCTACAGTAGAACCTACTTGATCTGCTATAGTTTCAGCGACTACGTCCCCTACGACATCTGCTGCACCTGCGGTTACAGTGGATACAACAATCTTTTTAAAAACATCTTCGGGATCAGCTCCGTTATCTATATCTTTTGCACCATTAATTACAGGTATAGCCCATGTATTACCCGTTGCAAACGCTGCTACATTTACAGCTGTTCTTACCTCGTCGCTTTTCAGTATGGCTTCCCCTACAGGACGTAACGCATCTGCTGTAGTGTCAGCTACAGGCCGTATTATGTCTCCTGCAACATCAGCCACGGGTCTCACTACATCACCGACTACATCAGCCACGGGTCTAACCACGTCCCCTACAAAATCAGCAACTTCTTTAAATACATTACCCATTACGCAGCTTTCCTAAGAGACTGTTTACCAAATTTTATAAACATACCAAACCCATCACCTGTTTCTAGCTCAACAACATCTAACCCTGTACCTTTTTCTTCTAAACGTCTTTGTAAAACACGTAACCCTGGCAATAATCGTTCGTCTTCTATATATGCACTAGCAAAAGCTACACCTTTTTTCTGTAAAAAAGCAGCATAGTTATACATATTATCTATGAGATTACGTCCTACATCCATATTGTATACTCGTACATACATATTATTCTTTTTAGGAGTAAATGTCCCTACAAATATACTGTTTCCTATCTGCACAGTCTGCACGTTTTTAATTCCTATCTCTCCAACCACTGTAGTCATAGCTTGCTGCATGGTCACGTTATCAGGTATTTGTCCTGAACTTTTCATATTTTGCACAGCTCCAAGTAACACTTGGTTGTAGCTTAGTTTCTCTTTCTTACTGTCTCTTAGTTCCATTATGTAATCTCCAGATAACTTGCTACCACGTGTAGTCTGTTTGCTGTCGCTGCTGTTACCTTTAATATCTCTGATGCTTGCACAACAAGAGGGGCTGTTAAGAGTTCTACTGTACCATTTGCACCTACAGCTTTTACTTTATATATACTAAATACGTCTGATCCGCTGGTTATGGTTAGTGTTATGGTGTCAGCGTTACCTGAGTCCTCGGATACCAAGATAGATTTCATGATGGCTGTAGTGCTTGCAGGGCATGTATACAGCGTGGTTATACTGGTGCTTGTTAGGTCTACTTTAGAGTTTTTATAGTTATTTGCCATTAGCTAATAAACCACCCCTGTGCATCGGATTGTTCTTTCAACGTATTCTTTCTAAACTGCTCGTCTATTTGGTTAAAATACAGGCGTAACGCATCGTTTAGCTTCATAGCTTCTTCTCGACTGTACTCTGCCCTTGGTAGTGGTAACGCAGGAGCGCGGAAAAGCACGTCATAATCTGTTAAATCTACACTCATTAGCGTCTCCCATCAGGTCGCATATCCAATCTAGGGGAGCCAAGTTGCCATTGCACCCCTGTAGCGTTGGATTGTATCTTTAAATTAAGCTGTCGTCCTCTAACACGTACGTCAAGTTGACTGGTAAACGCCTCTACGGGTGACGTAGCAGAACGTGTTACTGTACCACTACTGTTTCCACCTTCCGACGGGGTAGACTTGATACCCGACCCAGAGTTCGTTAGTGGGTCTAATGTCAGCGTGACGGACGGATTATCTATGGTAGAACCATCAAAAGTCACATCAGGCATGATTCTGTTTACTAAAAACAACCTATGCCCATCGTCAAGATCAAAGTCCGCAGACGTTATAAACGCAGTTATCGCTGCAGGTGTGCCTGTCTCGTTATCATCTAGCCCCTGCTCATGCTCTACTAATTTACCTGATGTGGTCGCTGCAAGTGGGTGGTCTCTCGCTCCTGAATCTACCCACGCTGTGCGTGTTAAGTTGCCAAAATACCACACGTCTTCAGAATAATTGTATATCACATACCTATTTGGCACATCTGACCCTGTTGCACAATAGAACCACCATATCTCGTTGAACGACTCGTTTGTACCTGCAAACACTTGCTCGTATTGGTTTTCGTTAAAATCGTTAAAAACATAACGACGTAGATCACACTTTAGTGTTTCTGTTCTACCATCATACTTATAGAACTTATCTGTACCCATCCAGTAGGCTATACCATTTGCATACGCCACAGCGTTTTTAGAGGCTATAGATATGTTCTCACCAACAAGGTTAGCCCCCCACACTATGGGCGCACCGACATATTGCAAGCTGTATAACGCAGCGTCTGTCCAAATCAACACCGCCTGACGTGAATTTGCGCCTGTAATAATCTTTGAGCCTTGCGATAGACGTAAGCTACCTGCTTGATTTGTAGCCGCAGGTGTCCAGTCCACTAAACTTTCTTGGTCAGACCATCTAATCAACAAAGGATCTAGATCAGAGCTTCCAAATGCGTTAACACCTAGACAAAAAACAAAACGACTCACATCAGACACGACTATGTTATTGTGCGCGGTAGGAACTCCTGATGCACCTGCCAAGCTGGACACAAGCACACCACGTGTAGTTTTGCCATTGCTAACATCCCATGTGTATAACTTGCCACCATCAAACCCTAAAACTAAATCCTCACCAAAGTTTTGCTGATGCCATAAACGAATACCAAATGTAGTCGTACCACTGTTGTTCCAATCTGTACCTGCTTCGTTCCAAGCCCCTGCACCCCAACCTGTTAATGCGGCTTGCCCCTCTTTCCCTATGTTTTCTTGGTACTGTGCTGTTTGACCTGAACCAGTGTAATCAGTGTTAGCCGCACCTGTAGAAGTAGCTGAAGCTGTAAACGTGTATACATTTGCTGACGTAACAGCCGTTATTTCATGCTCCGTATTAAGCACGTCTGCTGTTATCCCACCTCCTAACGTGGTAAACCCTGCGAAAGTTACAAAATCTCCTATTTCTGCTCCGTGTCCAGTATCGGTTACTGTTATAGTTGTTGACCCGTCAGTTCTGGCAAGGTTGATTGTACTAACACTAGCTGTTGTGGTTTTACGCACGGGGCTAATGTCGTAATATCTGCCCCCTTCCTCTATGTAGAACTTCTTGTGTGTGCCGATACCTACCAAAGGTATGCTACCAAGCGTTGTCCATGCACGTATAGAACGAGCTTTTCCGTCAAACGTGTTATCAGATATACGTGTCCACCCACCTATCTTCTCAGGACTACCCTGTCGAAATCGTATTTTATCACAGTCAAACCACCCACCCTCGTTGGTATATCGAGTGTTTTCTCTATTGACTCCAGGTTTAAATACTACTTTCTTTAGGGTCATTACATCAGCTCAAAATGTGGTCCATCTATAAAGGGGCGACGACCTTGAGAACGACGTAAGTCTATGTAGGCATTCATAGCTTCTTCTGCTGTACCTTCCCAGTCACGAAAATCGTCTATATGCCATGCCGCACCCCACCTAATTTTAACGCCTTCTCGCACGGCTGCTTCTTTCA
>CAACVD010000498.1_pt1 | contig 19101 bp, 27 predicted proteins | sample 2381771 | NCBI WGS metagenome assembly CAACVD01 (sample SAMEA5211965, study PRJEB30684) | marine metagenome | biome: Marine; feature: Epipelagic; material: Water | collected 2015-10-15 | depth 15 m | reverse complement strand
AGGACAAGTGACCTGCAGCGGATCAGGTGTGAGGGGCGTAAGGCGCGCGAGCCTGTCCTAGTCCGCAATCATTTCTTGATGGTTGCACGGTGCAACCTGAGGCAGGACTCAAAGTGCCATTGGGCTTGCCAATCATTTTTGAAGTAGCGAGTCATGCCTGCGTGGGTCACTTCCCACTGCTGGATACCGTCTTTCCAGACTTGCTTGATGGTTGGTTTAGTCATTGTTTGGCGGGGACTTACACAGATCAGTGATCGCCATCCGTCGCAGGGGTAGGCGGTGTGGACTGATGCCCCGATTATCAGAACTCTTCGTCGTCAGCCTTCTTGGGTGTGGCTGGCAGCGTGAAGTCAGATACGTTCAGCTGCAGGCTGTAACCCTTGCCGCCATCTTTGCGGTCATACTCTTGCAGCTTGCCCTGGCCACAGACAGTGATCTTGTCGCCTTTGTGCATGTACTGCATGACCGTGTCAGCCCGCTTGCCCCAGACTTGGCAGTTGATCCAAGTGGTTTCATCCTTGCCGGTGCGTGTGGCGAGGCTGAAGTTGGCGACCTGTGAACTGGTGGTTTCCTTCAGTTCTGGGTCTCTGCCGATGTTGCCGTGTGCGGTGATGTTGAGCATTACTTTCCGTTGAAAAACTTGCTGAGGATGATTTTGAGAGCTTGGTTTTGGTTGTAGTTGCGTGAATCCATGAAGTGGCGCAACTTGTCGGCTAGATGATCGTCAAGCCGCACTTGAAAGAAGTTTTTGCGCCGCTTGAGGTCAGCTTCAGCTTGTGACTGTGGCATTGATTAGGCAGTGATTTCTTTCATGGCATTTTGGAGGAAAGTGCGATGTGCGTAAGTTTGGATCTTGTCTTTGACAAGCCCCTCGGGGTAGTTGAACTCCTTGCGGAACCGTTTGATCAGCTCTTGCTTGTGGTCTGCTTTGAGTTCCTTGATGACGCCATGGAGCAGCTCCTTTTCGGGATCCTTCATTGGGTCAGTAGGTTTGGGCTCTGCTGCTGGCGCTGCATCTGCAGGTTTTGCTGATTCAGCTTTGCGGGCAGGACGGCTGACCTTTTTTTCTTGCTGCAGCTCAAGGTCAAGGTTGCCATCCGTGTCCATGTCGGCGCAGAGGCCAAGGATGCTGAGGATGGCGTAGCGCCGTTGGTAGGTGCAGCTTCCGCCCCAGTCGTGGAGTGGGTTGCGACCTTGGCCAATGATCATGGGTACACGGCTGATGCACTCTTCACCGCTGGTGTGAACCAGCTTGGTGATGAGGAGTGGGTTGGCCCCTTCGCCTTCAGCAGGCTCAAAGGTTTGCATGATGACCAGCCCGGCTTTGCTCAGCGGTGGTGTCACGGTGGACAACACACCGCCCAGGTCTGCGTACTTGCCGTATTGAGCTTTGGAGTCTTTGGAGATTGATGGGACTTCCTTGTGGAAGGCCACCAATGCTTTAACGAGTTCAGACATCAATGGTGGTGATGGTGATGAGGGCGCCTGGTGACTCACTGGCAGTGGCATAACGGCGTTCAGCGTTGATGCTGAAAACCTGTGAATCGTCGTCGTATGCAATGCCTGTCAGTGCATCGCAAACAGCTCTACAGAGCTTGTCCAGATCCCCGATGCGTGTGACGCAATGCTGTGGAGCACTGCCCTTGAGTTCGCCATTGGCACGGAAGTGAGCTTTCGGCCTGGCAAAAACAAAGGTCAACGTCAACGACACGGGTAGTTTGGCATGCCATTGCTCAGGTTGCAACCTGCGGGCACAGCTGGCAACAACCTTCCTCCACGGATCTACGGCGGCTGAGCTTTCCCCGAGGATTGCCCTTCCTTTGATGTAGCGGTGGACTTTCTTGCTGCCTTGGGGCGCTGGTTTGCCTGGGGCGTAGAAGGTGTAGCTGTTGGACACTGCTGCCTTCGTTGAGCGTTGTAGAACGCTTTTTCTAATGCAGTCAGCTTGGGAGAGCTTTCACTGAGCGCAGCTTTTGCGCTTGCTTTTGCACCAGCAACGTACAGATGCGGTGTTGTGCTCCAGTAAATGCCCTTGCCCATTACTTCAGCTTTTCGCAGGCAGGCTGCCAGCCTTGGGCGCAGTGTTGAGCTTGCTGTTGGTCCAGCGTGGTGGTGATTGAATACCAAGCTGCTCCACCGAACAGCGCAAAAGCAACGACAGTAACGATGGCGTTGACCTTGGTACTGACTTGCTCAGGGCTGTACATCTTGGTGCGGCGTTGGCGTGGTCGGTAGGCTCTGTAGTTCATGGTTCAGTTGCGGTTTTTGGGTGGACGGCCCCGACGGGGTTTTGATGCTTGAGCTTGCTGGGCTTTGTACTTTTCTTTGGCCTTGTCCCTTGCATCTGACAAAACCTTGCAGGCTTGATGGTTGTCTTCAAGCTCCTTGTACTTGGCCTGGGCTTCAACCACCAGCGCACATCGAGCCACGATTGATTCCTGAATCAGCTCTTGGGCTTGGTGGTGTCGCCAGAACCAAGTTTCAGAGTCTTGGTTGGTGTATTCCTTGAGCAGTTTTTCATGCTCATCCGTGACATTTTCTTGCCTGAACTGAGCCTCAATGGTGGCGTCAAAGGCAGCCATCAGTGAAGTCACCTTGCGGGCTTCCATGATGACGTTGCGGTCTGCCTCACGGATTGATTCAAACCGTTGGCGATGTGCAGCCAGTGCCTTGATGACTTCAGGCTGCGCTTCAACGAAACGGTTTTGTGCGACGTAATCAATTGGTGGCGTTGTCATAAAACTTGGAAAGGTGTTCTTTGAAGGCATCTGGTCTTGAGCCGTATGCCTGTAGTGCTTTGCCCAGCAGGTCAGCTTCCAAGTAGCCCAACGATTGACGGAAAGGTTGAGGCCCGTTGCCTTCACCGATGAGGGTGATGAACTTGCCCCAAGTGCTTTCGTCTTCGTTTTTCTGCCAATCAGCCAAGCGATCCATGTGATACAAGGCTTCTTGGTAGTTCATCGGCGGCGTTGGTGGTAGAGGTCAGTGAGCTTGAGGTCCATGAGGGCGACTTGGTTGGCCCAGCTGCCCGGCTCTGGAATGTCGTCCGAGTCAGGAAGGTTGTTGCGTGCATCTCTAGCCAACTCGTAGAGAAGGTCTAGTTCTGCACCTGTGAAGGTGACTGAGTAATCAATTGTCATCACATCCCCAGCTTTTGCTTGACCAGCTTGCCGATCATGTTGCGGTACTTGCTGACAGCCTTGCGGTGGGTGGTCATAGCAGTCATGTCATTGGCTGCGATGGCGTGGCTGTAAGAAGTTTGTGCGTCATCAAGAAGAATCTTGATGCTGTCGATTTGCTGTTGGATGGTCATTGGTTTGTGTGTGTGAGGGACATCCCTGCCCCGTTGAACATATTATGGCATGCCATTGTCCGATTGGCAATCCCAAATGCGACCGGATTTGACGGCATCCCACATGACCTCATTAATTAGGTCACAAACTTCCACCCCAAGTTTGTCGGCAACCACCCTAAGGAAAACCATCAAAGGGTAATCAGTTTTGCCCTCAACCCTTGCTGTTGACCTTGTCAGCAACTCGTATGGGTTTTTGCCTTCATAGACAGCCATTCCAAGGAGTTCGGCTTGGTTTGCTTGATTCCTGCTGGTGATTTGCTCAGGCTTTGATTCTGCCTTTGGCAGGTCAGCCGTGATGGTGATGCTGCCAGACGGGAAGGGGTCTGCAGGAGAGCGAAGCTCAGTCTGGGCTGTGTTCAGCGCATATTTGTTGAGCAAGTGTTCAACGATGCTTTGATCAGTTGCGCTCTGCTCTGCCATGGGCAGTGCATGCCCAGACCAAGCAACTTTTTCCCCTTTCCATTCATGGGTGATTTGCACCCTGAGTCGCAAACCAGCTTCTTCAATCTGGAATGATTCGAGCTTTAGAAGCTCAGCAATTTTGAGGTCAGGCCGGTTTCTGGGGCCGGGGAAAACCCGAACCTTTTCCCTATTTTCTCCGTTGTAGATGTAGCCATAGAAATGGTGGGTTGGGCTGATTGTCTGCACCTCGCAGATGCCAATCTCAAGTGTTTGATTGATGAAGTCCAATGCCTGTGTGTGATGGCTTGCGAATGGTGGCATGCCACTGGCTAGCGTGCAACCCTTGGGATGATTTTTTCCTTCCGCTTGACACTTCCCTTGGCTCTTTTCTTGCCGTGTTTGATGTAACGCTGGCGTGTGGCTTCTTTTGCTGCCTCGACAGCTTCAGCCCTGCCAGGTGGTTCACCTGGCCCACCATTTGCCGGGTCCAGCAGCCTTGTCCAGTTCAGATCACTCACCACCAATCACCCAGTTCTTCTTGCTCAAATTTGTACCGGTCCCAACTGTCCAGCCAAGCCTCAATACAGTCATCAGGGTCTTGCCTGATCACACGGCATTCATTGGGTCCGGCCACAACCGTCACGCATTTGTTGACGTGAACTGCAGGGTGGTGGTCAATCAGCATGGCCAAGTAACCACCCAGCTGGTCAGTGGCTGGTTCACGGGTGCGGGCTTTGCTTTTGCTGCCCACTGTTTTGAGGTCGCCCAACACGATTTCCCCTGTTGACGTTTTCAGCAGGAAATCAAACGAGCCGCCCATGGATTTTTTGGCATCGCAAAGCCTGTATTCAGTGGCGATCACCTTTGCGTCCCTGAACAGCTCGCAATCCAGCATTGGGTCAACCCAATCTGTCCAGTGTTCAGCGAACTCAATGGGCTCACCTTTGAGGTAGCCCTCCAGTGCGTTGTGAATCTGCTGGCCCCTTGCTGCCCATCCCTTTGGGCCATCTTTGTATCGCATGATGTTGGCCAGCGCCTCAGGGGAAAGCTTTGCTCCCACCACCCCTGTGACAGTCCTTGCCAGCCACTCAGCCTTGTACATGTACTTGTGCCATTCGGGGAAAAATGACAGTCCTTTGATTTCTTTGATTTTTTGGGGTTGCCAGGCCGAGTCATTCTGGGCACACTTCGCCGGCAAAGCAAGCCCAAAACGTGCCTGAACTGGAACAGATCACCAACACACGAGTCCTCATTGACCCAAGGGTGATCGCTGAAGTGGACCGCAAAAAACCAATCGGCGTAAGCCGCACTGGCTGGGTAAACCTGCTTTTGCAAAAGGCCATCGCATCTGAGCCTGAGCCGCTGGCCCGTGATTGACTACGACAAGGAGCACCAGGCATGGGAGCTTCTGCAGTGGCAGATCTGGTCATTGCCTGGTGAGTTTGATGAAGACCTAGCAGCCAAGGGCTATTACACAGACCTGCAGCGCAAAAGGTCAGACCAAGCTTTAGATGCTTGGGATGCTCAGCATCCTGAGGAAACCAGCCCCGAACTTGCAGCTTTCAAAGAGCTTGAGCGGCTGGGTGTTTACGGACAACGCACATGGTTCTCGCCTTCAAAGGCCAAAGATGGGTTCTACACACAACGCCTCAAACAACGACAACAACGCGGATCCAAGCCTTCAGGATTGCCTGGACCAAGTCGCACTACTCAAAGACGCAGCCGTAAAAGTCGTTGGCGCAACGACTGATTCTGTTGACCGCATGCTGCTGCTGCGGAACCAAGCTGAAGAGCTTGGCTGTGTGCTCAGCAAAGGTGAAGCGGCTCACTACTTGGCGCAGGCCACTGGTCGCAACGTTGGCATCCCTGAGCCTAAGCAAGGCGGGCAGAAGCTTGATGTTTCGCCTGTCCCTTGGCTGTGGGAAGGCGTCATCATGCGTGGCCGTCAGAACTTGGTGGTGGCACCACCCAAGGTGGGCAAGTCAGCCCTGATGACGGCGATGGCCGCTGCTGCGCTGCGTGGTGATGGTGAGTTCCTTGGCATCCCCATCCACGGGCAGATCAACAAGCTGATCATCGTTGGCACGGACCAAAACGTTTCCGACTGGTGGGTGCTGTTCGAGCGTGAGGGCCTGGGCACCCAGGGCGTTGATGAAAACGGTGAGTGTTTCCACGAGCTGGCGGAGGGCGTCATCCTTTGGAGCCTTGAGGATGCAGTGCAGCTCAACGACAACGGGCTTGACGCCATTGCTGCCATGGCGTCCAAATATCCGGGCTCACTGGTGCTGGTGGACACGTATCACGCCTGTGTCGGCCAGCTTGGGATTGAGGAAGCCAGCAGTGACTTCGACATCCCAGCCCGCAAGCTTGAAGTCGTGCTGTCTGGCACTGGCAGTACCACTGTTCTGGTTCACCACACCAATAAGTCCGTGTCTGGCGGCAATGCCATCACAGCCAGCCGGGGGAGCAACAGCCTTGCAGGTGCTGTGAGCTGGTCTGTGTTGTTGAACTGGCTGAAGCTGCCCGTTGAGGGCCAGATGCAAACCGATCACCGCATTGCTGTGAAGCCGATGGGCAGAAGCAAGGCCACGAACTTGGTGGTTGAGCTGACTGACGATGGTTGGGTCAGCCATGGTGATGGTGACGATGCCATTGCAGCTGAGGCCCGTGCCCAGGTGGAGGAGTCGCTTCAGGGCCGTCAGGAATCTGCCTATGACCACTGCTGCCAGCTGTGGGAAAACAAGGTTCATACAACCGCTGCTGAGATCGCCAGCCACTGCAACATCAGCAGGCAGAAAGCACTCCGCACCCTGAAGGCTTTGGCTACCAAGGGGCTGATCGTGCAGGACGGTGAGTTGCCCCCTGACACCGCTGGACGGCCTGCTGCTTTGTATCGCCCTGTATTTGACACCCCGAATGACCCATCCAAAAAAACAGGGGGTCAAAAGGGTCAAACGTGTCAAATACAAGAATCAGCAGCTGATGAGCAAGGCCCTGGGGGTCAAAGGGGTCAAATACCGCCAGCACTGGGATCTGATGCCTCGCGCGCACACATAAAAAGGGATTTGACACATAAAACACACTTGACCCCCTCTGACGGTGGAGGGGTGCCTGAGGGTGTCTTATTGCCGGTGCCTGTTGGCACGCATGTTGAACGGTTGATTGGCGACTCTTGGAAGAACGGCTGGCTGGTGCGTGATGGGTCCAATCCCAATCGGATGGTGATTGCCAAGCTGGGCAACGAGATGCTGACCATGAGCAATCAGCGTTGGGGTGTAGACATCCGTGAAAACAAGGGCAGCGTCTTCGCTGCACCAGCAGCAGAAGACGATGAATGGTGATGCGTGTTCTTATTGCTTGTGAGTACAGCGGCAGGGTGCGTGATGCCTTCCGCAGCCATGGTCACGATGCCTGGTCTTGCGATTTGCTTGAGTGCGAAGCAGGTCCGCAGTGGCACCACCAAGGCCCAGTTGAAGACCTGCTGGGAGATGGCTGGGATCTGATGGTTGCTCATCCGCCTTGCACTCATTTGGCAGTAAGCGGCAGCAAACACTTCGCTGAAAAGATTGCTGATGGCAGGCAGCAGGCAGCACTCGATTTCGTGAGGCTGCTTATGGATGCACCGATTGATCGCTGGTGCATTGAGAACCCTGTGAGCATCATCAGCTCAGCAATCAGGCCACCAGATCAGACCATCCAGCCTTGGGAGTTTGGCCACCAGCACCAGAAGACGACGTGCCTTTGGCTTAAGAATCTGCCACGCCTGAGGGCGACAAACGTTGTCGACAGAGGTGAGTTTGTGGTTACGGCTGGCGGTAACAAGTTGCCAGCCTGGTACTCAATCCCGCCTGGGCCCAACCGCTGGAAAGAACGCAGCAGAACGTTTCAGGGGATTGCGGATGCCATGGGCCAGCAGTGGGGGAACAAGCCTTTGCCGCTGGTGGCGGATCAGCTTGGCTTGCCATTTGCTTGATGGCATGCCATGATCTAATCAAGTTCAGCCGGAGACGGCCACACATGACCACAGCACTGCAGACCGACCGCTTTGAAGTTGGGCAAATCGTTTGCTCCAGCTACGGCTACGACATGACGCTGGTTGAGTACTACGTCGTCACCCGTGTCACAAAGGCCAGCGTATGGATGCGCTGCATCAACACCATCGTCACTGGCGACGATGGCCGTGGTGAGGGCAAGGCTGTCCCCGACATGAAATCACTAGAGCCAGACAGCCCGTTTCAGCATGTGCCTGTCTTCCGCAAAAGGATTCAGGTTTCGGAGGGCAAGCAATACGTGTCCGACAGCATCAAGTACTTCCGCATCTGGGACGGCAAGCCCCAGTACTACAACAGCTGGGATTGATTTCAGCCAATGGCTTGCCATCTACACGGTGGCATGCCATAATCTAATCAACGGGGTGAGAACTCCACACACACAAGCTCATGACTTACAAAATCACCGGCCTCAAAAAGCTCCTTTCCAACGAGGGCTACGCTTTCCACGCCAACCTTCGCTGTGGTAGCCGCAAGGTTGCTGAAATCAGCGATGACGGCTGGGGTGGTCCCACCAATGTTGATTTCGTCTCAAAGGAGGCTGAGCAAGCCTTCCGTGATGCGTGTCACACCACTTACCGTGAGCAGCTCAAAGATTTCTATCTTGATGTTTGTGAAGAGCATGAAGAGGATCTTGCCATCTATATGCAAAGGCTTGACGCTCGTGATTATTCAACACCTTCTTCGCCCAACAGCACCAACCAAAAGTATTTCATCAGCGTCAGTGACCCTGTTGAAACAATGGCGACCCTTATGTGTGAGGAAAAAATCTACGGCTGAGGCTTGTCAGCCGAGCCATGGCATGCCATAATCTAATCAACGGGGCGGGAGCCTCACACACACATCAGGCAATGACTGAAACCACCACCAACGCTCTTGACCAGCTGACTGAGGCCCTGATCGCAAACCCTGAGGACCTCAAGGAAATTCAGAAATACTTGGACACCCTTGTTCAGGGTGTTGAAGATTTCCTTGAGGAGAACTGAATGGCTTGCCAATATGCCAATGGCATGCCATAATAAGTTCAAGAAAGGCAGGGATGCCAACTCACATGATCAACCTCTTCAACATCATCGAAACCATCGAAGCTGAACTGGGTGGTGAACTCACCGCCATTCAGCAGTACAAAATCAAGCAGCAAGCCAAAACCTTCATCGCTCAAGGCATCACCAACGAAAACGATCTGGCTGGTGAAGTTGCTTTCTGGTTTGCTGCCAACGGCATCTGCTGATCCACACCACACCGAGAGGTACACACACCATGGACAACCACAACATGCGACTCCTTTGGTTTGAGTCGTTCCAAAAGCATCAAGATGAGCTTGAAGCAGCCAACCTTCTGAAGCTTCAAGCCATGGAACCTCAATGCCGCTACTACGTTGAAGCTTCGCTTGACGGCAAGCTTGAATGGACTGAATGGGCCTACACAACCCATGAGCGTGATCAGCTGGTGCAAGACGCCAAGGACTGCGGCTTTTCGTACACCGTTGAGGAGCACGAGTGATCATCAGTCGGGGAGCCTGATGCCTGCCATCCCCATGCAGGCTGAAAGCTATACAAAACCTTGGGTGCAGCAAGGGAAAGCAGGGCGCCTGTGTGTGGCGATCTATCCCCCGACTTCAAACATGGACCAACACCTTCGAACACAGCAACATCTGAACAACCTTCAAGCCTTCTTGGACTATGAGCAGCGCCTCAGAGATGCCTATGCCAAATGCCAAGATCCGCAACCTCGACGACGGTTGTGTTCAGATAACGATCGGCAACATCAGCGGAACCGTAAGTTCACATCACTTGGTTGAACCGAAGCTTCGTCAACTACGGCTACTCTGGAAAGCGAATCCAGATAACTGGCAGTGACAATCGCATCAGACAAAATCGTCCAGCGTGAAACTGAAGTTCTCAAGCCATACGAAAACAATCCACGGCAACATTCAGAAGCACAGCTTGATCGCCTAGTCCGATCAATTAAGGAGTTCGGTTTCACAAACCCAATCCTTATTGATGATGACTGCAATGTGATCGCAGGCCATGGCCGTCTGTTAGCTGCTGAACTGATGGGCCTTGCCCAAGTGCCGACCATCACGCTTGGCCACCTCACAGCTGAACAGCGACGTGCCTACGTCATTGCTGATAACCAGCTGGCACTCAACAGCACTTGGGATGACGACGTTCTGCAGGCTGAACTGCAGGCCCTTGGTGAAGCTGGCTTTGACCTGACCCTGCTGGGCTGGGGTGATGACCTGCCCACCTTTGGTGAGGACATTGACCTGTCGGCACTGGACGACATGGACGATGACCCCACAGCAGAGCTGGCTGATGGCGTCATGAAGGCCATCCAGATTGAGTTCCGCCCTGAGGACTACGAAGAAGCCAAGGCCCTGGTGGAAGCAGCTCGCAAGCGTGGTGAGTACGTGGGCATGAAGCTGATTGAGGCTTTGGCTGCATGATCGACTATCAGATCGCAATCCCCAGCTACAAGCGGCCAACGCGTCTGATCACTGAAACGCTTACAACCCTGAAGCGCACCAATGCTGATTTCAGCCGTGTCACTGTCTTCGTGGCAGACAGCAATGAGAAGCACCTGTATGACACCGCTCTGCAGGCGATTGGCCTTGGCGTCAAGGTTGTCATCAGCCAGCCAGGGCTGATCAACTCCCGCATCTGGTACAACCTGCACTACTACAAACCCGGCACACGCATCCTCAACTTGGATGACGACATTGCTGGGCTGTACGTCAAGGACGGCAACGCCTTGCAGGCGTACACCGGCGACCTTGATCGCCTGGTGTCCAAAGGCTTCCAGGTCTGCCAAAACACTGGAGCCAGGCTCTGGGGAATCAACCCTGTGGCCAATGGCATGTTCCTCAAGCCCACCATCACTGTTGGCCTGCGATACATCTGTGGCATCTTTCACGGCACGTTTGCAGGTGATCCGGCTATGTGCGGTGATGACCGTCCACGCCAGTCATCTGGTGAAGACTTTGAGCTGACCCTGAGGTCTTTCAAGCGTTACAAGGGTGTAGTCCGCATTGATGGGTATTGCCCCAAGACCAAGTACTTCGCCGAAGGCGGCATCCAGGCTGAACTTGGTGGCAAGGACAAACGTGCGAAAGACCACGAGGCTCAGCTGCAGCAGATCGTCAACCGTTTCCCTGGAATCAGCAAGCTGTACACCAAGTCCGGCGACGTGCCCAACATCAAGCTCAAAACAGTCACCCACGGAAAGCTCCAGTGGATATGAAGCTGCCAGTCCTGACCCTGCAGCCCAAGGCGCCCAAGCTCAAGATCGGGGACACCTGTCCAACGCTGCAGCCCAACGTCACAGAGTCCTGCATCCTTGCTGACCCTGATGGCACTCAGGTCGGCTTGTTCATCAAGCAACTGCCTGATGACCTGCGGAACCTAGTCAACATCGCTGATCATGAGGTCAACTCAACCAGGGTGCCCAAAACGATGATGGACCGTAAGCGTCCATTGCCACCAGGGCCTGACGGCAAACGCCGTTACCTGGTTATCTCCCAATACTCAGCCATTCTTGGCAGCGTGCCACCCAAGCCACATATGCGACGGGCTTACGGAACACGGTCATCTGTCCACAGCAGCAAGACCGCTGGCACCTTCGTCAAAGCCATGCACAAGGCAGGCATCACCGCCTATCAGCTTGTGCAAGAGCTGGCCCCTGAAGTCACCCAGCTGCACAGCAGCAAGGTCCAAGCCCGTGTGCCTGAGAAGTGGCGTTTCGCAAAGCACTTCAGCAGCACGATCAGCAACTGCAACATCGCAGCGCCAATCCACCAAGATCACGCCAACGTCAAAGGCGCCATCAACATCATCATCACCAAGCGGCGCAACAGCACCGGCGGAAACTTGCATGTCCCTGACTACGACGCCACCTTTGACCAAACGGATGGCTCGATGCTTGTCTATCCGGCATGGAGGAACTGTCACGGTGTGACGCCAATAGTTCCCACGCATCAAGGCGGCTATCGCAACTCACATGTCTGGTACGCCCTGGATTCGTTTGCATCATTAGGCTGAAACCATGGACAAGAATCCACGCTGCACAAAAGCAGAAAAGCAATTCCGGACATCAAGGTTTGCCCGGATGATTGCCAATGGAGCAACACGTTCAGACCTTTTGCAATACGCCGCAAGTGAATGGGGGCTGAAGCAAAGGCAAAGCGATGAATACATTGCCCTAGCCACAAAGCGGCTTGAAGAAGATTTCAACTTGGATCGCCAGGCTTTTGCCGCAATACTTTTGTCCCAGTTGAACGTCGTCCACAAGAAGGGCATGGAACAGTCGAACCTTCAAGCTGTGTTGGGCTGTATCAACACCGCTGCCAAGATCGCCAAGCTGTATGACTGATGGGTGTTCTGTCCACGATTCCAAGGGGCAACATCCTTCAACGGCTTGGTGCTGAGGACAGCCAGATTGATGTTGAACGGCTGCTGCAGCAGGTAAGAGCTGACCTGCACCCTGGCCAACTGGCCTTTGTTGAAGACGAACAGACGCAGATCATTGGACTCTCTGCTGGCTATGGCGCCGGCAAGACCAGGGCACTGGCTGCCAAGACACTGCACCTTGCAGCTGCTAATCAGGGCTTCATTGGCTGTGTGATGGAGCCGACTGGTCCATTGGTCAGGGACATTTGGCAGAACGACTTTGAGGGCTTTCTGGAGGCGTATGAGGTCCCTTACACCCACAGGGCATCACCACTCCCTGAGTACACGCTGCACCTGCCTGGTGGTGACACGAAGATCCTCTGCCGCAGTTTTGAAAACTGGTCACGGATCATTGGCCTCAACTTGGCTTTTGTCCTTGCTGATGAGATTGACACGGTCAATCCCAGCGTTTGCTCAAGGGCATTTCCCAAGATCCTTGGCCGTTTGCGTTCTGGCAACGTCAGGCAGTTCGCAGCAGCATCAACACCTGAAGGCTTTCGCTGGATGTGGCAAACCTTTGGCACAGATGACGCCAAACAGCGTGATGATCGCAAGCTGATTAGGATGCGCTCGGCGGATAATCCACATCTGCCCCAAGACTTCATCGAACGGCTGCAGGCCAACTACGACCCATCACTCCTCCAGGCGTACCTGGAAGGTCAGTTCTGCAACCTCACAACAGGCCAGGTCTATGACCGCTTTGACCGGGCCAAACACGTCACAACAGAACATACAGATTTCAGCTCTGAACCCCTACGGGTTGGCGTTGACTTCAACATTGGCAACATGTCAGCCGTCATCGGTGTCCGTCTTGGCAACCATTTATTGCTGATTGATGAAGTCAGCGGTGCCCATGACACCGACGCTTTGGGTCAAGAAATACGCAGGCGATTTCCCAACAACCGCATATATATCTACCCTGACGCATCAGGCGGAGCACGATCTACTAACGCCAGCCAGACCGACATCCAAATCTTGGAAACCTATGGTTTCATCAACCAATCGCCCAGGTCAAATCCTCCCATCCGTGATCGGGTGGCTGCTGTGCAAGCTGTTCTGGAGAACGGGAAAGGTGAAGTCAGGTTGCAGGTAGTCAGCAGTTGCAAGCGGACTATTGAGTGCCTTGAGCTGCAGTCATATACAGAACGTGGTGAGCCAGACAAAGATGCTGGCTATGACCACATGAATGACGCCCTTGGTTATTTGGTTTGGCGTGAGTTCAACCCGCTGCATCAACGTGCTGGACGGGGCACAGGCATCAGGCTTTACTAAGCTGCAGGAACTGGGTGGTTTGCAGCTGTGTACTCGGGTCTTTCTGGTCGCCAACGTGTAGGCAACGTTACGCAGGTCAATGACCCGAATACTGCGTGGGTAAACATGGAGCCGCATTGGCTCTTGATTGAAACCCTGCTGCTGGGCACGTATGGCATCAGGAAAAAACACCGGACGTATTTGCCACAAGAACCAAGAGAACTGGATGAGGCATATGACAACCGCCTGTTGAGAAGTGTTCTGGCGCCGTTTTATGTGCGTTTGGAGCGCATGCTTGCGGGCATGTTGACCCGCAAGCCTGTGCGGCTGACAGACGTGTCAGACAGCATCAGGGAGCAGCTGTTTGATGTTGACCTGCAGGGCAATGACCTGAATGTTTGGACGTATGAAACTGCTCGCAAGTGCGTCCGCTATGGCCACGTTGGTGTCCTTGTTGATGCTCCTGCTGCTGGTGCAAGTGGGCGCCCGTATTGGGTGACATACACCCCAAGGGACATACTCGGCTGGCGGGTGGAAAACAATGAAGGCCAACAACAGCTGACTCAGCTGCGGCTGATGGAACGTGTTGTTGTCCCTGATGGCTTGTATGGGGAAAAGGAAGTGCAGCAGGTGCGTGTCCTTACGCCTGGTGCCTTTGAGATCCACCAAAAGGATGCCAAGGGTGATTTCCGTGTTGTTGAAGAAGGGACGACCAGCCTGAACGAAATCCCTTTCGCAGTTGCGTATTCCAACCGGACCAACGTGCTGGAGTCCAGCCCTCCATTGGCTGACATCGCAGAGCTAAACCTGAAGCAATACCAAGTCCAGTCAGACCTAGACAACCAGCTGCATATTTCAGCTGTGCCGATGCTGGCTTTCTACGGTTTTCCACAGGCCGCTGAAGAAGTGTCTGCTGGCCCTGGTGAGGCCATTGCATTCCCTGCTGATGGCCGTGCTGAATACATTGAGCCAGGTGGCCGCAGCTACGAAGCCCAGTTCAAGCGGCTGGACCAGATTGCATCGCAGATCAATGAGCTTGGCCTTGCTGCTGTGTTGGGGCAAAAGCTCAGCGCAGAGACAGCAGAGGCAAAGCGGATTGACCGCAGCCAAGGCGACAGCACGATGATGGTCATTGCTCAGCAGATGCAAGACCTGATCGATAACTGCCTGGACTTCCATGCCCAGTTCCTGCAGGAGCAGCAGGCAGGCAGCAGCTTTGTGAACCGTGACTTCCTTGCATCACGGCTAGAGCCGCAGGAGATTCAAGCCCTGCTGCAGCTGTACACCGCAGGCACCATCACCCAAAAGACACTGCTGGACCAGCTTGAGGCTGGTGAAGTGCTGGGTGATGACTTTGACGTTGAGGAGGAGGTTGAAGCCACGCAGAACGGTGGATTGGTTGACCCTGTTGAGCCACGCCAACCTGCTGCCGAAACCATGCCTGAGGGGCAAGCTGAGGCTGACGATGAGCAGATGCCTGAGTGATGGGTTGGTTGAACCGCAGCAAAAAAACCCCTGACGAGCCATCACGTCAGCAGCTCCTGCATTACGTCCAAGCGGAGCTGATGGGTAACTCTTTTGCGGTGGTGCGGACCACTTGGTATTCGGGTGGTGCTGTTTGTGCCGTCACTGAATGCACGGTTGAAAAAACTGATGACCTGGCATTGATGGAGTTCACGGGCATCGTTGGTGATGCCCTGCGTGCAGGCTCAGACGTTTCAATCATCTGTGTTGATTCCTCAGAGGCAGTTGGTCTCAAAAAGACATGAGCGCCCCAGCAGCGGTCTACCGCAATGCCATTGACCTGAACCGTTACAGCAACGGTGTCGCAAGGCGGATCATCCGTTCGTACAACGACGTGATCTTGGATGCTGTTGAACAGCTGCGGGCGATTGAAGAAGAAATTCTGTTGACGGGTGAAGTGCGGCAGCCGTTGCGTCGAGCAAGGCTGCGTACGTTGTTGCTTCAGCTCAGGGAGTCATTGGCCACTTGGTCCGGCAGCAGTGCAGCATTGATGGCGGAGGAACTGCAGGGTTTAGCTGTGCTGCAATCTGGTTTCGCCGTTGAGCAGCTGCGGGAAGTTTTACCTGAAGGGACCAACCGTGTTGTCCGCACTGTTGAAATCAGCCCAAGTTTTGCCCAGGCAGTTGTCACTTCAGACCCCACGTCGATTGGCATCGTTGACCTGAGCGACAGGCTTGAAAGGCTGGCCCCAGACACCGTTACTTTCCAGCTCACAGCTGGTCAGCAGCTGACGCTCCCCAACGGTTCAGTCGTGCGCCAAGCGTTTGACCGCATGTCCACCAAGCAAGCCGAAGTATTTAGCCAAGTGCTGCGTGTTGGTGTGTTGGAAGGCAAGTCTGTCGGCAGCATTGTCAGCCAGCTGAAAGGCAGGTTGCGCCGGGAACAGGCAGGCACTGTTGACAGCATCATTGCTTCTGGCGGCCAGGTGACGGCCATGCCCAACAATCAGATCCGCGCCATTGTCCGCACCAGCGTCAATCAGGTTGTTGATGCCGCTGAGGAGCTGGTGGCCCTGCAGAACCCAGACATCACCAAGAAATACAGGTACACAGCCCTTCTGGACAGCAAAACGACGCCAATCTGCAGGGCATTGGACGGCAAGGTGTACGAATGGGGCAAAGGCCCCAAGCCGCCACAGCACTTTGGTTGCAGGTCACGCCGTGTTTCCCTGACCACCGGCTTTGCAGCCAGAACCCTTGAGCTGCGTGAGCCCTATGGCGTTTGGTTTGACCAGCAGACAGATGCAGTCAAAGAGGATGTCCTTGGTGCTAAGCGCATCCCGTACTACAACTTCTTAGTCAAGAAGTACGGCAAGGAAGACGCTATCCGCAAGTTTGTTGACAGGGACGGTGCAGAGCTAACTTTGAAGCAACTCGCTGATCGCTATCCCAATGTCGCCTCTTCCAAGTAAGTACCAGTTCAAGCAAGACGCAGGAGCAGCGCCTGCTCGCAAGGCAACCAGCAAGAAGAAAGCTGCTAAAACGGAAGAGCCCAAGGGAGAATCCTGATGCCTCGTTACAGCGGCCCCAAAAAGCCCCAATCAACGATGGGCAAGAAAAAACCTAAGAAAAAGAAAAAGTGATGGCAGCCAGGCGTCGCCCACCAAAGGACAAGAAGACGGGCCTGCCTAAGGCCTATCTTGCTGGTGCCAAAAACAAGGCGGCCAAGGCTAGGGAAATCAAGCGCACTGCTGCCCTTTACAAGGCTGGCAAGAACATCGACATTGCAGCTGTCTCCAAATCAAGGACTGAGCAAGGTGGCAAGACCAAAAGCAAAACCACTAAACGCCGCAACAAAAAAGGCGCTAAAGGAAAAGGCTGACGGCACCAAGTTCTTTTACGGGGAGCTGGCTGCGGTGTACCGCAAAGGGCAAGGCGCATATCTGTCCAGCGGCTCACGCAATGTCCCTATGGCTGCATGGGCCATGGGCCGGGTAAACAGCTACATGCGTGGCGACAAGGCAAGAACAGCTGATGCCTCCATTTACGCCCGGTACAACAAAAAACGATGACTATCAAGCGTGGTGGCCACACTTTCCAGGGCTACGACAAACCCATCCGCACGCCGAATCACCCAAGCGGTAAGTCACACGCTGTTGTCATCAAGGATGGTGGCAAGGATCGGCTGATCAGGTTTGGAGCGCAAGGCGCACAAACAAAGCCACCCCGCAAGGGTGAATCTGCTGCTGACAAAGCAAAACGGGCATCATTCAAAGCACGTCACGCAAAAAACATCGCCAAAGGGAAAACATCTGCTGCTTATTGGGCGAACAAAGTAAAGTGGAGCTGAAAACAACCTTATGGGTTATTCATGGCTGAAGAACAAGTGCAGGAGCCTATGGCTCCTGAAACAACATCTTCAAACGAAGTTGATGCACTGAAAGCAGAGCGTGAAGCACTGCTGAAAAAGAATTACGAACTGATCGGCAAGCTCAAAAACGCAAAGACTGTTCCTGATGGCGTTGATGTTCAGGAGCTACTGGACTTCAAAGCTGCGGCGGAACAGGCAGATCTGGAAAAGCAGGGCAAGTACACCGAAGCCCGACAGGCTTTGGAGCACCAGTTCCGTGAGGCGGCGGAGGAAAAGGACAAGCGCATTGCTGAGCTAGAAGCCCGTGTGCGTGAGCTTGAAATCCTCAGCCCTGCTGCCACTGCTTTGCGTGATGTGGTGCATGACCCTGACATGATCCTGAACACCCAAGTGGTGAAGGAACAGATCCAGCGTGATGCTGATGGAACCGTTGTTGTCGTCAACGGCTATGAGCGCACACCGATTGCAGATTGGGCCAAGTCATTGCCTGCATGGATGCAAAAGCAGCCAAAGCCTCAGGGCAGTGGAGCACCTGCTGGTCGCAGCTCTGGCGGCGATATTCCCCCTGGCACAAACAATCCATTCGCAAAAGACAGTTTCAACCTCACAGAACAATCCAGGTTGTTCAGAACAGATCGGGACTTGTATGAAAGGTTGAAAGCTGCAGCTGAGCGTTAATATGACCGGAAGGGCGGAAGGTTATGCCGACTGGCCATAGGGTTATGCCCGCACCGTAAAACCATTCACTGAGGATTTGTCATGGCGACTCTTCGCTCTGACATCATCATCCCTGAGGTATTTACGCCGTATGTCATCGAGCAAACCACCCAGCGTGATGCCTTCTTGGCTTCCGGTGTGGTGCAGCCGATGGCTGAGCTGAATGCCGCTGAGGATGGTGGTGACTTCATCCAAGTGCCTTTCTATAAGGCCAACCTGTCGGGCGATTTTGAGCGTCTGACGGATTCCAGCTCCCTGACCCCTGGCAAGATCACCGCAGACAAGCAGGTTGCTGCTGTCCTGCACCGTGGTCGTGCATTTGAGTCACGGGATTTGGCTGCACTGGCTGCAGGCTCTGACCCGATGGCTGCCATTGGTTCCAAGATTGCTGACTACATCGCTAACCAGCGCCAGAAAGACCTTCTGTCCTGCCTGGCTGGTGTGTTCGGTGCTGTTGATGACAACGGTTCTGCCTGCTACGCAGCGCTGACTGTTGATGGCGCCACTGGCGACAGTCCAACAATCCTTGGCCCTCGCCAGATCGTGGAAGGCAAATCAATCTTGGGTGACCAAGGTGAAAAGCTGACCGCTATCGCCATGCACCCCAAGGTCTACTACGACCTGATGGAGCGTCGTGCGATCGACATGATCTACGACAACACTGGTGCTCCTGACACCGCTGCTGCTCAAGGTTCTACTGCTCCTGCTTTTGGCAGCGTGCAAGTGCCGACCTTCATGGGCCTGCGTGTGATCGTTTCTGCTGACGTGCAGACCACTGGCTCCGGTTCTTCTACCGAGTACGCCACTTACCTGTTCACTCAAGGTGCTGTGGCATCTGGCGAACAGCTGGGTCTCCAGACGGAAACTGATCGTGACATCCTTGCCAAGAGCGATGCGATGTCGATTGATCTGCACTATGTGTACCACCCTGTTGGTTCCAAGTTCTCCACCTCAGTTTCCAACCCCACGCGGGCACAACTGGAAACCGTTGGCAACTGGACCAAGGTGTACGAGACCAACAACATTGGCATCGTGCGGATTACCA
>CAACVD010000497.1_pt1 | contig 19123 bp, 29 predicted proteins | sample 2381771 | NCBI WGS metagenome assembly CAACVD01 (sample SAMEA5211965, study PRJEB30684) | marine metagenome | biome: Marine; feature: Epipelagic; material: Water | collected 2015-10-15 | depth 15 m | reverse complement strand
GTGCTGGCGATATAGTATTTTAAGGAGAAAGAAAGTTGGCACATTATGCAATTTTAGATTCTAACAATGTTGTTATTCATGTAATAACAGGCAAAGATGAAAATAATACTGACTATGAACGAGATGGTAAATCATCTTGGGAAGAGTGGTATCGAGATTATTTTAATGCCCATGATTGTAAACGAACAAGCTATAACACCCATGCTAATACTCATAGATTAGGTGGTACACCTTTTCGTAAAAATTATGCTGGAATTGGTAAAACTTATGATGCTTCAAGAGATGCTTTTATATCAGAAAAGAGCTTTCCTAGTTGGGTTTTAAACGAAACTACTTGTATTTGGGAGGCACCTGTTACATATCCAACTGATGGTAAAAATTATAATTGGAATGAGGATACAACTTCTTGGGTTGAAGTTACAGGTTATGGAGATTAGTCTTAAAACAGTTGAAGATCAACCTGTAATTATTATAAATAATTATTTTGATAACAATGAATATAACCAATTAACAAATTTTATTTTTGATTTAAATCCATATGAGTGGCATACAAACCCAAAAAAAACATTTGGTGCAACAAAAGAAGAAGGTACTATTCAATTAAAAAAAAATTATGCAATTAATTTAGATAGTTTGTACACAGCAGAAGGAAGAAAGTACTGTCCAGTTTTTAGCATTAATAGAAAACTTTTTATAAAAGAAGTTACAAAAAAATTAATAAAAATAAATTCTTTATTTAATTATTTAGAGTCTTGTAATTCTGATACTACTTTTTTAAATTATTACGAAAATAATAATTTATATGATTTACACAAAGATATAGCAGTCTTTACTGCAAATTATATTTTTTTTAAAGAGCCTAAAAATTTTAAAGGTGGTGAATTTAATATTGAAAACAAATTAATTAATAAACCAGAAAATAATACTATGATAATTTTTCCATCTTTTTTACATCATAAAGTTGAAACTGTACTAATGCCAGAAAGCAAACGAGGACAATGCTTGGGTAGATTTTCAATGACTCAATTTTGTTCTTTTAAATAAAAAATGAACACACAAACTTCTAACAAAATAACAAAGGCTTTTAAACAACTTATAAAGAATATAAACTATGCATGAAGAAATAAAACCATTATTTGATATAGCTTCTATAATAACTGTTATAGGTTCTTTAGCTGAAGTGTTGCCACCATTAGCAGCTTTAGCTACTTTAATATGGTCTATGATTAGAATATACGAAACTAAAACTGTTCAAAATATTATTAACAAAACTAAGGAGAAATAATATGCCAATGGGAAAAGGAACATACGGATCAAAAATGGGCAGACCACCTAAAAAAGAAATGAAGAAAACAAAGCCTAAGAATAAACCAATGAAGAAAATGATGATGCCTAAACGTATATCAAGGGGCAGATAAATGGCTAAGAATATGCCACATTATTTTAAAGATGGTAAAGAACATAAAGGCAATATGCACAAAATGTCTGATGGTGCTTTACACTCAGGAAAAACTCATACAAAAAATAGCAAAAGGCTTTATCATTTTAATGAGTTATCTAAAACAGCAAAAACAAAGGTTAAAAGTGGTAACAAAAAAGTCTAGTAAATCACCTACTCCTACTAATAAAGCATTATATAGTAGAGTAAAATCAGAGGCAAAGCGTAAGTTTGATGTTTACCCATCAGCTTATGCTAATGCTTGGTTAGTTAAAACATACAAAAAAAGAGGTGGGGGTTACGCATAGTGTCTCTTAAAGAATGGTTTGGTAAAGGACCTAAAGGAGATTGGGTAGATATTGGCGCATCTAAAAAAAATGGAAAGTTTCAGCCATGTGGTAGAAAGTCTACAAAAAATAGTAAAAGAGCTTATCCAAAATGTGTACCAAGAAGCAAAGCAAACACTATGACTAAAGCACAAAGAGAGTCTGCTGTAAGAAGAAAAAGAGCAGCAGGTAATACTGGCGGTAAGCCTACTAATGTAAAAACATTTGCAAGGAAGAAAAATGGTACAAAAAAAGTATCAAAATCCTAAAGGCGGATTAAATCAAAAAGGCAGAGATTTTTTTAAACGTACTACAGGTTCTAATTTAAAACCACCTGTATCAGCAAAAGCAGCTAGTAAGTCTCCTAAAAAAGCTGCTAGGCGTAAATCATTCTGTGCTAGAATGGGTGGTGTCAAAGGGCCAATGAAAGACAGTAAAGGCAGACCAACCAGAAAAGCACTAGCACTACGAAAATGGGATTGTTAAATGTCACTCACAACTACATATTTAGATTTAGTAAACGATGTTTTAGTGCGTCTAAGAGAAGCACAAGTAGCTTCTGTATCTCAAAATACTTACTCAGCTTTAATAGGTAAATTAGTTAATGATGCTAAAAGAGAAGTAGAGGATTCATGGAACTGGGATACTTTAAGAAACACAATATCATTTACAACACAACAAGGCACGTTTAATTATAATTTAGCTAACGCTGGTAATAAGTTTAGAGTTATTGCTGCTCATAATGATACTGATGATATATTTTTACAATATAGACCAACTAGATACTTTATTCAACAACTGTTATTAACACAATCACCTCAACAAGGTGCGCCTGTATATTATAACCATAATGGTGTTTCTTCTGGTAGAGATGGTCAAATAGATTTATTACCTATACCAGATGCTTCTTATATAATTAGATTTGATTTAGTAATTACAGAAGATGAATTATCAGAAGATACTGATACTACAGCATTACAAAAGAATGTAATTACGTCTTTAGCATGGGCTAAAGCAATAGAAGAACGTGGTGAAGATGGGGGTATTAGTGTATCAAGTCAGTATGGCGTTGCTAATAAAGCACTGGCAGATGCTATTGCTATTGAAGCAGCAAGGAGACCTGATGAAGAAACTGTGTGGTATCCTTCATAATGCCTAACAAACCTATACAAGCTGTTTCATTAACATCACCAGGATTCTTTGGTAATAACACACAAGACTCTGGTGTTACACTAGATCAGTCTTTTTCATTAGAAGGAGACAATGCTGTAATTGATAAGTCTGGTAGAATGGTATCTAGGAAAGGTTGGGAATATAACACTACTGCTGGCGGTACATCATCATTACCAGAAATGATGTTTGAGTTTGACATGACTAGTGCTACTAATTCTTTTAGTATTATAAGTGCTGGTAATAATAAATTGTTTGTTGGTGAAACAACAATGACACAACAATCTATTTTTAATGCAACAGCAGATGCTACAATATCATACACTATTTCAGACAATGATTGGCAGTTTGAACAAGCACAACACCAAAGCGGTGTTAATTTAAGTCCTCATGGGTATGTAACACAAAAAGGACATTCTACACTTGTATATCATAAAATGGGGTCTGCACACACACATTCTGGAGTGTTTGGTTTTCAAAGACTTGGTGATGTAGGTAGTGTTCCTAGTGGGTATACTGTAGATACGTTTAAACCTAATGCATCATTATCAGCTTTTGGTAGAATGTTTTTTGCTGATATTGTTAATGATCCTTTAACAATATACTTTAGTGTTTTATTAGATGGTTCAGATTTATCAGGTAGCGGATCAGGGCAGCTTAATTTAGAAAAAGTAATAGCAGGTGGTGATAAAATAATAGCCCTTGCTGAACATAATAGTGCATTAGTTATATTTTGTGAAAGAAATATAGTTATATATAACAATGCAGATGATATGAGTAATATAGCTTTAGCTGATACAATAATAGGAATAGGCTGTGTTGCTAGAGACTCTATACAAAATATTGGTACAGATTTAATATTTTTATCTAGCAGTGGTGTAAGAAGTTTAGGAAGAACTATACAAGAAAAATCAGCACCACTAAGAGATTTAACTAAAAATGTAAGAGATAATTTTTTATCATTATTAGCAGTAGAAAATAAAAGTAAAATTAGAAGCGTATATTATCAAAAAGAAGCATTTTATTTATTAACTATGCCTAATAGTGGTTTTACATTTTGTTTTGATGTAAGAGCTTTGTTGCCAGATCAGTCTTATAGAGTAACTAGATGGGATTCAATAGACCCTTCATCTTTATTAGCTACCAAAGATAATAGATTATTGTTAGGTAAAACTAATGGAATAGCGCAGTATAAAAATTTTACTGATGATGGTAGCCCTTATGTATTTTCTTATCTATCTCCTTATCTTGATTTTGGTAATCAGTCTTTAACAAAAATATTAAAAAAAATTAATGTAACAGTTGTAGGAGCTTCTAGTACAACTTTAAGTATAAAATATGCTTTTGATTATAATACTAACTATGACTCAATAGATGCTACTACTAAAGCAGCATCTATATCAGAATTTGGAGTAGCAGAATATAATATAGCTGAATATTCTGCATCAATATTTATTGATAAAATTACAGCACAGCTAACAGGAAGCGGTAACGTACTACAAATAGGTGTTAATGCTAGTATTAATGGTAATGCTTTATCTTTACAAAAATTAGATATTTATTCGGTTCTAGGAAGGACTATATAATGAGTAATTATACAAAAACAACTAACTTTGCTGCAAAGGACAGCCTTAATAGTGGTGATGCTAATAAAGTTATTAAAGGTGCTGAAATAGGCGCAGAGTTTGATAATATTGTAACATCAATAGCCACTAAAGCAGATTTAGCTAGTCCTGCTATAACAGGCACAGCTACTGTTACTAATATTGTGCTATCTGGAACAATATCAGGCGGAACAGTTGAAGGAGGTACATACTAATGAACTTTTTTGAAGCATTTAGATTAGTGTATGGTAGACAACCTACTTTAACAGAATCTGGTCAGTTTGTTAATAATCCTACAGGACAACAAAATGTTATAAATCAAGCAATGAGTATGCAAGAACAAACTACTCAAGCACAATCAGAGCCAGTACAAGTTGTAGAAGAGCCAGTACAAGTTGCAGAAGATACATCAGGAATGTTTACTGGTACTCAAAACGATATAAATTCTGGTTTTATAGATACTAGTACTGGTTTTGCAGAACAAACTTCTGTTGATTTAGATAAAAGAAAAGCTAATATTAAACAAGAGTTAAGAAATCAATATGATCTTTTACAGTTAGGTGGTTTTAATTATATTAATCCAGAAGATTTAGATAACATATTTAGTAAGCAGGCAGAAGCTATTGCTATAGCTGGTGTTGATAGTTTATTAGATATAGGACGAAGAACTGAAAAAGTAAGAGATAATGTTAAAGAAGTACAACAAATAACTGATCCAGAAACAGGAGAAGTAACTTATCAATACACTCCATCAGGTCTTTCTAATATTGCTGGAATAACAGAACCAGAACCAGTTACTGTTGAAAACGAATACGTTAAACCAATGGTATCTAATGATGGTTTATATGGATCACAAGTAACAAAGTATGTAGCTACTTTACCAGATGAAGCACCTGTATTATACAATAAAAAAACAGGTGAGCGTCTTAATATGTTTAGCACTAAGGGTGAACTATACAGAGACTATGGTAATGGTGCTACCTTTGGTGAGTTATATAGTGGCATAGAAGGTGGTGTTGATTTAAAAGTTCAATTTGATAAAGATGGTACTCCTGTGTTTTTTCCATTATATAAAGATACTTCTGATAAAAACTTAATAAGTGCTTTAACAACAGTAGGTAGTTTAATAGTTGCTCCTTATGCTGGTCAAATTGGCAGTTTTGTTACAGGTACTGCTGCTAGTACAGCAGGAGCAAAAGCAATAGGTGCTGCTATTTTAGGAGGTGTAGCAGGAGGAGTTACTGGAGAAGGTAATCTTGAGTCAATAGCTTTAGGAGCTGTGTTAGCAGGGGCAACTACTTATGGTATTCAAAGTGGATTTGTTGGTGATGCTTTAGTTGACTTAGGTGTTCCAGAAAGTTTTTTAAATGGTGATAATCCTTTAGGATTTGAAATACCTATTTCAAATACTCTTGAACCTCAGGCATACTTAAATGAATTAGCAACAGAAGGATACACATTTGACAAAGGGGAAGATGGTTTTGTTCAAATATTTGATAAAAATGGTTTGCCAGATTCATCTTTAACAGATCAGTTTAATCAAAATTTAGTTACTTATCCTAATGCAAAACTTACAACTTTTGAACAAGATATGATTGATACTTCTACTGGTGAAGTTGTAAGCGAAGGTACAGGAATAGAAGTTACAGACTATTCTAATGGAGCATTGTCTACTACTAACTATGATATAGGTTCTAGTGGTGGTTATGAACAGGTGGGAGAAACAATAACAACTGGTTTTGATGCTTCTGAAGCTGCTAACATAGAAAGGTCATTAGAAGCTGCGGAACAAGCTGGTGTTGATATAGAAGATATAAACACAATAAACGAAGCTATTGCAGAGTCTGGCGGAGTAATTGAAAATTTACCAGATAATATAAAAAAATTAGCAACTACAGTTGGAGGAACATTAACTGCTGCTGGTGTTGATTTAAAAAACATATTTGGAGGTACTATAGGCGGTTTATTAGAAAAAGGTATTGGTGCTGGTATAGATTATTTTGCTTTAGGAGAAATACAAGATAAACTGCAACAAGCTGGTAAAGATATACAAGCAGATTATAATAAAGTATTTAAACCAGTTACAGTTAGAACTGGTTTAGGTGTAGGAACAATAACACCAAAAGAAGCTACTGCTACTGCTGATATTGCATACCAGCCAATAAAAACATCTGCACTTGGTACTGCTGAAAGTATGTTTAAAGACTTACCTACTACTAGAGAAAAAGCTACAGCAAAGTCATTAGAAGCTACTAGGGCATTAACAGAACCACAAAGACAAAGACAACAAGAAGATTTGTTTAATAGACTACAGCGGCAAGGTCTTATGGGATTTGGAGTAACTACTCCTACTGTTGGTGGACAACGTAGAATAAACCCATTAGCTGAGTCTGTGTTTGCAGCACAAGAACAAGCTAGGGCGCAAGAAGCACTAGCAGCACAAGAAATGGGATTAGGACAAGCTGCAAGTCAGCAACAACTTGCTACTGGGTTATTATCAACTGCTCAAGGCATTGACAGAGCAGCTATGTCTCCATTAGAACAAGCTAGGTCAATATCTTCTTTAAGAATGGAACCAGAGCTAGAGGGTTTACGAGCTAGGCAAGGATACGATTCAGCGGTTGCGTTATCAGAAATAGAAAGAATAAGGGGTTTACAATCAGGTGCTAGAGGTTTGTTTGGGCTGCCTACACAACAAGGTAATGTAGCTTCTACTGAGCAAACTAATTTATTTAATAACTTCTTAAATTATTTATCACAACAGCAAAACACAACAACTACCTAGAATATAGGAATTAATTATGGCAAGCGAAATAACAAAAGGATTATTTGGTTCAGGAATACCCGGATTAGAAACTTTAGATAAAGCTGTAAGACAACCGCCAACAAGAGCTAGTTTTGGTGGTTTATTACAAACACAAAGACCTGTTCAAAGAATGTCTGTTTCGTCTCCTATGGCTGCTATTACTCAAAGAATACTACAGGGTGGTGAGCAGTTACAAGGTAGTATTAGAGGTATGTTTGGTCAACAAACACCACAAGAAGCAAGAGATTCTTCAATATTAAGAGACAAAGAAATAATACAAAAAATACTATCTCAGAATCCAATTAACACAGCTACCTCATCAGGTTTAAAAAAACTAGCTAGTCTTGTTGCAAACGAAGCTGGTGGACAATCTTTAGCTATTAAACTTAGTCAACAAGCTAATAAATTAGAATTAGATGAAGGAATTAATCAAAGAAAAACTAGAATGGAAGGTATTGATATAGATAAATTTACTCCTTCTAGTGTAGAAAAATATTTTATAAGTGGTAAATATAGTGATTTAGTAAGAGCTACTGATTATAAACCTAGTGCAAGAGATATAAAAATTAATTCTTTAGTAGCTAGTGGAATGTCTCTAAAAGAAGCAACAGACTTTGTTAATGGTGTTATAGTACCCAAAATTGATGAAGTAGCAGGTAGTGTAATTACTTATAATGTAAGAACTAATGAAACAAAAATAACTCCTTTTAATGGGGTTAATGATACAGTAAATGCTGCGGTAACAGTTCACGAAATAACAGAACATGATAAAAATGCAAAAGAAAATAATCAACCTACTCATCAAGAAAAGTTTGAAAAATCTCCTTTAACTATGCTTCAAGCTGTTGATAATGGAACTGGTTTAATATCTAAAGCATACGACATATATAACACTACGTTTGGTCAGTTTTTTCCCAATAAAAAAGGTATTGGAGAAGCTAGGCAATTATTAAGTGTAGCTACTCAAGAACTATCAAGTAAATTAAGAGAAAACACAAGGTCTGAAACAGAAAGAAGAGAAATAGAAGCTGCTCTTGATTTAAAACCTTCTGTGTTTCAAAGTAAAGAAAACGCAATAGAAAAAATAGAACAAATTTATTCGTATTTAAAAAATAAAAAAGAACGATTAGAGCCAATAATGCGTAATAGAACTGCTGCTCGATCAGTTATAGTAGAAGCATCAGAAAAAATAGAAGCAATAAATGTTTTTTTGCCTAAACTAGGAATAGAAAAAAGAAACGAAGCTGCTAATAAAAAATACAAAGACTTGCCTAAAGAAATTAAAAGTTCTATAGAAAAAAGAGCAAAGGCTAAAGAAACTACTGGTGAAGATTTGTGGAATAAAATGACACCTTTGCAAAAAATGTACTTTTTTTAAGAAAGAAGATAATGTTAGATAAAAACCAATTAGAAATAATAGAAGAAATATCTGATAAAGAAAAAGAATCTTCAGAGTTTTTAGAAGAATCAGCTTATTTAGCTAGAGAGGTTTATACAGGTATTGCAGAAGAATTGCTACCTAAATCAGCACAGGATTTTTTATATGATAAAGGTTTTACACATAAAGGAAAACCTAAAGACATTAAATCAGGTTCTGCTAGAATGGTAGGAAAGTCTATTATTTATGGTGTAGGCGGTGCTTATGCTTTAGGTAGGAAAGTTGCTGGAGAAACTACAGGTATGTTAAGCTCTTTAGCACAAAAAGGTATTAATCGTTATTTAGAACCTATATCTAAAACTATAAGAACACAACCAGGCAGGGTAGCCGCTGGTGAAATAACAGCAGCAGCAGGAGCAGGAGCAGCTAGAGAAGCAGTACCAGAAGAATATCCTGTTTCAAAAGAATTTGCTACGTTTGCAGGAGGTATGCTAGGAGGTGGTTTAGTTGAAGCTCCTGCTAGACTTAAAAGAACAGCCCAATCTGCTATAGAAACTGTCTTTCCTTTTACTGAAGAAGGTGGAATGATTAGAGCAGCAAAACAAATGCAACAAAGAGCAGTAGACCCTGAAAGAGCTGCTGAAAAAGTTTTAACAGGAAAAAAAGGAATTACACCAGCTAGACTAACAGGGCAAGACACATTAATAGCTCAAGAAGAAAAAATAATAAGAGAATTACCAGACGAAGTTTCTAAATCTATAATAAATCAAGAATTAAAAGCAGTAGAAGAAATAAATATTGAAGAGTTAAAAAAGATGGCAGATGGTGGGCAAAGTTTATCGGATTGGCAACAATCAGTAATACAAAAAGTATCTGCTCCTAAAACTAAAATAGAAAAAGATGATCCTGACAAAATGTTACAAAAAAGTTATGAAAGTTTTAAACCTATGTATGATAAAACAAAAGGGCAAAGAATTGATGTAACTGAATTACAAAAAAATATGTTAAAGTCTATAAAAGACTCTTCTATAATAGCAGGAGATGCAGAAAGAACAGCTATAGCTAATTTAGTAAATAATCAATTTAAAGACTTAAATAAAAAAATTAAAAAAACTAATCAAATTTTAGGAATAGAAACTCAAAAATTATTTATGGGTGAAAAAAAAGTACCCATGTTTAAAAAAGAAGTTGATAGTGATGATATGTTACAATTTAGGGCAGTTATTCGTGGTAAAATAAGGGATCAAAATCAACCTACTGAAATTTCTAAGCAATATAGAGGTCTTTTACAAAATGTAGAAACAGAAATAACAAAGTCATTACACAACGGATTAAGTCCAGAAGCTAGAAATATTTTAACAAATGCTGATGAAAAATACAGGCAATTTAAAATTATTGAAAATGCTTCTTATAAAGCAAAAGATAATATATTTACATCTGATGATGTTTCTAACGCAATTAGGGAAGCTACTTCTAACAGAAGTTTTTATGCTAGAGATTTAAACGAAACAGAAAGCCAGTTAAGAAAAATAGCTAGAACAGGAAGAAGTGTAAAAACTGTATTAGGTAGACCAGAAGAAGCTAGAAATTTAGTTAAAGGTTTTAATGACTCAGAGCTTAAAAACATTAAATCAGAATTTATAAAAATAGGACTAGACAAGTCTTTAGTTTATGATGAAGTTGCTAAAAATAATGTATTATCTGCTAATAAATTAAATGATTACTTAAAAAATAATATAGGAACTGCTAGGGGATTAGGGTTTACAAATAAAGAACTTGATAGAATAAATACTTTAAGTAAAGAATTAGTGTTGATTAATAAAAAACCAGATGTTCAAATTGATATGTTGTTTAAAGATGAAGTTGCTACTATTGCTAATTTAGCTGCAACACTAGTAGGAGCTAAAACAGGAGCTAGGTTTAGTAGTGATTTTGGTTCTGGTTTGGTACTAGCTCAGTTTTTTGCTGCAAACACAAGAAGGTTATTAGCTAATTTAACTTTTGATAAGGCTACTCAATTATTACAACAGTCTGTAACTGATCCTCAATTATATGCAGCACTTTTAACAAAAAACACAGATTCTTTAAAAAAGAAAAAAGAAGCTGCAAGAATTATAGAGTCGTGGGTATTAGCTAACTCACCTCCAGAAACTTTACCAGATGTAGAAGGAGCAGTACAAAAATTTACAGAAGAAACTGAAGAACAGCCTATTGAAGATTTTAATAGAAAGCAATTAGAAATACTAGAAGGTTTATAAATTGATTGACCCAATAACAGCACTTGCCACAGCTACTGCAATATTTAATGGACTCAAGACCGCTGTTAAAGTAGGCAAAGAAGTAGAAGAGATATATACTCAACTAGGCAAGTGGGCTACTGCTGTTGAAGATGTAAAAGAACATATGAGCCAAGAAGAGAAAAAGCCTTCTATGTTCAAAAAGATTACTTACTCCAAGTCTGCTACTGAAGCTGCTTTTGATGAAATGGCTTCTAAGAAGAAGATCGAAGATATGGAGAAAGACTTGAAAAGTATGTTCTATGTTGGTGAGCTTTCATTTCTAGGCATTACTGGTTATCGTCAATTTATAAAGATTAGAAGAGATATCAAAGCCAAAAGAGAACGTGAAGTATATCAACAGATGCGTAGGAGACAAGCGTTTCTATATCATACTAAGATGGGATCAGCAATAACTATAATGGTTCTATTACTGTCTTACCTAATATACTCTTTAGTAGATATGATTATGGAGGTTAGTAGATGATTAGCATACTATTTAGCACACTAATAGCAACTACAGTTCCACAACAAGATGCTTACTACTGTAGGCTTAGTTGGTTTGAAGAAGGCTCATGTATATACCAATGTCAAAATGGATATGAAAGATTTACCTGGTCTGAAGAAGAAGTAAATGGCTGTAAATTAATGAAGAAACTTTATAAAACGTAAATGGAGTAGATAAATGTTGCAACTATTGACAGGTTTATTACCAGTAGCAGAGAAGGTACTAGATAGGGTTATCCCTGACCCTAAAGCTAAACAGAAAGCATTACAAGAGTTGGCTAAGTTAGAACAAGAAGGTGAACTAGCCAAGATAGAAGCTGAGTTTGCTGATTTAGATTCTGCTAGAAAACGTGAAATGGAGATAGCCACATCAGTTGCTGCACCTTTCCTAAATAAAATAGTCACCCCTGTACTAGCACTTGGAACTGTATCTCTATCATTTATATTATTTTGTGTTGTTATCTTTGTTGATGTAGATGTTAACTCAGGAGCTAAAGATATCTTGATATACGTACTAGGTGCGTTAAATTCAGCTATGACAATGGTTCTTGCATATTATTTTGGCTCTTCTATAGGCAGTAAAGACAAAGATGATAAGCTAGACACTCTTGTTAAGTAATGTTTGGTTTTGCACATTCATGGTTTCCACCAGAAAGGAATTGTATGGTAAATTTTGGTAAGTATTTTACTAGAGATGAGTTTGTTTGTAGTCATACTGGAGAAGCAAAAATGAATCAAGACTTTCTTGATAAGCTAAACCAGTTAAGAGAGTATTATAATAAGCCTATGATAATATCTTCTGGATACAGAGATATTACACACCCTATAGAGGCTGTCAAGAGTAATGGAGGCGCACACACCACTGGTTGTGCTGCTGATGTAATGGTAGATCGTGGTGATGCTTATAAAGTGCTTGAATTAGCCTTTAAAGTGGGTATGACAGGCATAGGAGTAGCACAGAAGGGCAGTGCTAGGTTCTTACATTTGGACTCCATAGAAAGCTCTACAGAGCGTCCTAGACCTACTGTGTGGAGCTACTAATTTAGTATTAGTATCTTAAACAAAGCTGTAAATACAAGTATAGGACAAATTAGCACCACTAAAGCAGCTATTCCGCCCACAATCATTAAGAACACAGAATCATCTTTTTCTGCCATCTAAGGTCTCCCAATGTAAGTATTCACATTCTAATCTGAGTTGTTCATCAGTAAGTTTAAATTGTGCTTTGCCTACTGCTTGCCCATCATCATATCCTGTTTGATAAGCAGTCTGCCATAGCTCATGTACTTGCTTTTGATTGTTAAACAACACAAGATAGCTTACAGTAACTCCTAGTATAAATACAAGTATATTAGTCATCAAAATCCACACATATTCTAATTATAAAAAAATCAATAACAAGATAACTACCACTATATAGGTAGTCATCTTGAGTACTAACGTATTCAAAGCCTAGCATAAACCCTTTTATAGGTGAGTATGATATCTCCATTATTGCACCTCACAGCTTCCACTAGAACAAGCTAGTTCTTGTACACCTTTAACATTATCTTCGACCTCTACCAAGCTATTCCAATCTATCTTAGATGGTGTAGATTTTACTAGCTCTTCATACTGCTCTTTAGTACACTCCTCATATGGTGCTTGTCTGTAGCTACCACCATCATAAGGTAAGAATGATATGCCTGATATATCATCAAAGTTCTTCCATACCCATGCTCCTACTTCCATCCACTCCTCTTCTTTAACACTAATGGTTACACTAGGCTTATGTTCACACCAGTAGTTCTGATACATTAACCATATCTCCAGGTTATCTGTAACTGTTAAATCTTCCCTAACTCTAGCACCATCTGGAGCTTTTATAGGAAACGAGAATACTACTGTTGAGTCTGGTTTCATAACACAATCTTCAGTATGTACTCCTACTTCTTGTAGAAACTTTGACAAAGGGTCTTTTTTATCTCCACGAACCCTGCGTATGTAATAAGGGCTATGCCTAGTATGTATACCGCTGGCAGAGTCAACAAGCTGAGAAACAGTACCAGAGGGCTTAACACAAGTAATAGCAGTAGATTGAGGTATTCCAAGAAGAGTGGATAACTCAGCATTAGTTTTAACTGAAGTTTCTCTAAGAATCTGTAAGTTTTCTTTTGTTGTATCACTGACTTCTCCCATCATCTTATTATCTAAGATACCTGTTAAAGATACTCCAAGCAATCTTTCTTCTTCTGTGTTATTTTTCCACACTTTACGCAAGTAAGGAAACTTAGTTAATGTAGACTGCCAAGTACCAAGTATAGTTGCTATCTCCACCTTGTTCTTTAACGTCTGTAAAGTATCTTCTGCTCTTACTACTACCTCTGTAAGGTTACAAAACTGATATGGACGTAAAATTATCTCACTACAGGGGTTTGTGCCAAACTCAAAGTTATCATCTCTTCTGCCATTCTTAGCTACCTGTCTCTTAGAAGCTGCTCTGCTAAATATACCTCTTTCACCAGATTTGCTTTCATATAGACTATGCCATTCTTTCATAAACTGGCTAACAGTAGGTTTTTCAGTATAAACAGCAGAGTTGTTTGCTAAAGCTCTTTGTGGATTATATTCCCACCAAGCTCCATACTTACAATGACGCATCTTATCATCTTCTAGTTCTGATAAAGATATCATAGCTGATCTTCTTACACCACCAACTACAACAACTTCTCCAATCTTACACAACAAGTCGTGACAATCTATAGAAGATAGTTTCTTACCTACTGACTGTTTAAACTTAAATATAGTAAACTGAAACAACTGATCTAATGGTGCTGATCCTGACGCTCTACCACCAAATGTTTTTAATCTAGCACCTGCTGGTCTTACTTTAGATAAATCATACTTAGGAACTTCGCCACTATATAACAAAGCTATTAGCTGTCTTAATGCCTTAGCCCAACCTTCTTTGCTATCTGCTACCGCTATGGTTGTATCTGACTCAAACAACTGCTCTGGTATCTCTGGTAGCTGTGATACATATTGCTGCTCTACACTAAACCCTACACCTGTGCCACACAAGAGTATATACATAGCTTCATCAAAGGCTTTTACATCATCTATAGGCAAATATGAACAGTTATAACCGGCAGTGTTGTCTCTATCAAGTGCTTTACCAGCAGTCATTATGGCTCTCATGCTAGGCATTACTTCAAAGTTCTCTATAGCACTTTGTACTCTAGTAAGTGTTATAGGGTCTACCATATGTCCATGTTCACTTTCTAAATGTTTTACCATAAAACCAACATAACGTTCTACTGATTCTTTCCAATCTTCTCTTCTACTTTGCTCTGGTAAGTACCTTGCGTATCTGCTCTTTGCAATAAATTGACTATATGTGTTCATTCAGTTAAATCCTCTTCTAATTGGTCTGCTTTATCTTCTACTTTATCTAAAAATCTATCTACTATTTCTTCTGATGTTATATCTAATACTTCTAATAACGTTATCTCATCAAGTTGATAGAGCTTATCACAAATATCTCTAATTGTCAATGCCATAATTAACTCCAGTTAATACCTTTAGTTTCTTCTAGCAACTTTATCATCTTATCAAGATACCATCTAGCTTTCTTAGCATCTTCAATAGGCTTACCTTTGTTAAACAACCTAGAACCTGTGTACTTAATTACGTTACCTTGACAGTATGATATAGCCTCATACTTACCTAACACATCTACTATATAGTCTATTGTTTCTATGTTCCCACTGTTGTAGTGTGGTGGGTGATTAACATTGTCCATATCTTCCCATAAAGAGTCTTTCTGTTTTTCCCACTTTTGTACTTCATCTTTTATAAGCATATTTTTTCCTTAAATAATCTAAGCTAACAAACATTTCATCAAACTGTCCATCTTTTACTTCATGTAATACTACTAAACCTCTCCAATGATTATTACCCTGATTACCCATGTATTCTTCATTGTGTAAATAACAAGAACCAGCAATGATACAAGTAATAGCTGATCCGTCTGCCCTTCTGCCATATGCCACTTGTCTGCCTTGTTGGTGTCCTACAACACAACTCTGGTGAGTCTTAGAAATCATACATGAAGCTGATCCTATCGGTCTACCCATAACACCACTAACTAGGTAATGAGAGTAAACCACACCATCAATAATAACAGGATCAAGGAAATCAAACACCTCCCAACCAGCTTCTGCGTATCTGAGATCATCAATACCAATAGTGCCGTAGAGTTTAGGGTCTCCTTCTGTTGCTCTGTCAATTCTGTTTTCGTGATTGCCAAGCGTGAGAACCATTCTGGGTCTATATTGTTTCTTCTTATCTTTTCTACATTTTTCATTGTAATCCCTCAAAGGTGCTAATAAAATATTCATGCCTTTAACTGCTGCTTTAATATCGTCTTTATATCTTCTACCTTCAAATGACTTTTTACCAACATCATAGCTTGATAGTGATGGCATATCTGCAAAGTCGCCAATCTGAATTAAAACATCTGGTTGTTTTTCTACTATATATTGTCCAATCCACTCCAAGTAAGATAAATCAACACCTGGTTTTACTTGAGTGTCGGGTATAATTAAATGTTTCAATGGTTAACCTTTCCCAAAAGTTTAAAATAATATTCAGCATCAACAATAGCTAAAGGCTTACTTCTGTTTTGCTTGACTATCACTACTGGTTCTGCTCCTCTACAGTTAGTGCTTGCTTGCTCATAAAAACCATATACTGCTACCTTTTGTCTTGATTTACATTCAATAGATATATTAGCTTTTTCTCTTGCTGTAGGACTTAGTAGCACATCTTCACCACCACAACCCATAGATGTTGACCTAACATCATCAGTCTGTAAATGTAATTTCGATACTATCTGATCCCTCACCCACTGTTGTAACATTCTTCCCTTGTTCTTTCTGCTGCTGGTTTTCAAAATATATAACCTCTTTTTTAGTTATCCATTTCTTAGGAATGTGCATACGAGTATTAGAGTGATCTATTGATATTGTAGAAGCAATACAGATAGCTTCTTTATTTTCATCTACTACATAACCAACTGTAATACACTTATGCGTTTCTGCTGTGGCTGTCTCTTCCCAACCACAGTCTGCTACAGCATCTTGCCAAACTATTCTATATACTCTGGTAGAGTCCACATTTGGTCTTTTTTCTTTCTTATCCACAATAACTGTCCTTGTTCTAGTAAGTATTCTCTATTGTATTTGTATTCTTCTAATACTGCGTTATATAAATCTTTTTCATCTTCTAAGTCTGTAAGTATCTTTTCTGCTGTTTTATCTCCAATACCTTTTAAACCTGGTATATTATCTGTTCTATCACCTGTTAATAATTGCTTATAAAAATGTTTTATTGTTTCTTTTTCTGATAGATAATAAAGATCGTTTCTTTGAAAGTTATAGTGCCAACCTCTAATATTATCTAAATCTTTATCAATAGTACATATGACATAATCTTGTTCATTCATCTCATATGCTTTTATTCCTATGGCATCATCAGCTTCTTGGTTCTCTTGTACTTCAAAGCCCCATGCTTTCTCCATGTATTCTCTAAGTATAGGTAAGTGTTTAGGCTTACCTGACTTTCTGTGTCCTTTGTAGCTTTGTGTCTTAGCTATCTTGTCTCTATAATTATTACTACCAGTTAGGTAGCCAACTGCATCATCACAGTTGGCATTTATAAACACTAACTCCTCTAAATATTCTGCTAATTTGTTGATGGCGTATTCTTGCTTATAATCTTCACAACCAAACCCTATTTTATAGGCTAGGATATCACCATCAACTATAGCAATCATTAGAGAACATCTCCGTCATCTTCTTCACCATCATTAGGCTCTTCATAGGCTACTAGCTTGTCTATAACGAGTCTACGCAAGCTAGGTGATCTTCCCTTACCATACTTACCTTCCCAATCATAATAGCTGACTATAGCAACTGCAACAGAACCATTACCTATAGCAATATCAGATAAATCATTACCTTCTGAGTCTATTACCTTGATAGGTCTTTTACTTTTACAAACAATAAAGTCACCCTTTTCTGGCTTATCAGCTTTGTTGTTAACTGATAGTCCTATCTTCTCAAGAGCTTTTACCGCTGGTTCTGATAAGTTGCACAAGTCAACTGTGTATTTCTCTGCCATAGCATTAATCTTGTTATGAAAACACCACATAATGTTGGCTTTGATCTTAACTGGTTTAGCTACTTCCATAGTTTCTCCTTAATGAGTTTCTTTCCAATTATTACCTACTTTATATTCACCATCTAAAGGACAATTAAGATTTAATGCTTTACCTGCTTCTACGATAGCTTTAACTCCTAACTGTCCTACTAGCTCTGCATCATCAACACTAGCTTCTACTTGCCATTCATCATGTACGTTTGCTACAAAGTATGCGTCTAACTGATAAGTCTTTATATACTTGTTAAATATTATTAGTGCTTTCTTCATAACAACTGCACCAGCCCCTTGAAGCAGTGTATTTAATGCTGAGTGTGCTGACCTAACGTGTAATCTTCTACCATCTAAACTAGGTAATGTTGGTGTTTGTTGCATAGTCTTTTCAATACGTTTTTTTAACTTTGCTAGTGCCGGCACATTCTCCATAAATTTATCTATGGTTTCTTGTCCGTCACTTTGCACCATTGTACCTATCTTTCTGGCTGAAGCACCATAGAGAAAAGCATATATAAAAGTTTTAGCTTTGGCTCTAGTGTCAAGTCCGGCAGCTTGCTGGTTCTTACTGTGTATATCTCCGTCTAAAATCTCCTTAGTGTAGTTATCATCATTCATATAATGTGCCAACATTCTCAGTTCCAACCCTGAAGCATCAATACCAACTAACTTATGACCAGGATCAACAGTCCATAGTTCCCTACACTCTGCACCATATGGTGCTGATACTGAAGGCACTTGAGCTAGATTAGGGCTGTGGTGTGTCATTCTACCTGTGACTGCTCCGTTGGTAATGACCTTACCACAAACCCTTGATCTGTCATTTGTATACTTAATCCATGATTCAGATTGAGCCAACCTTTTCTGAAGGAGTAAGTATTCGCAGATGAGTTTTGCTTCTGGAATATTAACTGATCCCAAAACTGATTCATCAACAATGACTGCACCTTTGTCTGTAAACTTCTTGGGATTCCATCCAAGTGCTGTAAGTCTTTTGGCAATCTGCTGTCTTGATGCTGGATTGAATATTTCAATGTCATCTTTTAATCTTTTTCCTGTTTTTTCCGAGAACCTTTCTGTGATGATGGGTCGAAAGGATTGTTGAAGCTGTTTTTCGAGGTTTTCCATTCTTGTGCGTAATCGTTCCACCAGTTCCTTGCATTTCTGTAAGTCAATCCTAAAACCTCTGCTGACTTGTCTTGAAACGATTGAAGCAACCTCATGTTCGAGGTTAATACATTCTTGAGAAAATCCATAGTCTGTCCTTTCTTTTTCTAGTTCTTGATAAACTTTCTCTAATACTTCTACATCATTAATACAGTATTGTTTCATCTCTTCTGAGTACTCGTCAAACTCTTTAAAATCAGTCTTTGGAAACTTTAGTGTTTCTCCCCAAGCAGCTAAACTGTGTTTCCTCTGTGGG
>CAACVD010000496.1_pt1 | contig 19175 bp, 21 predicted proteins | sample 2381771 | NCBI WGS metagenome assembly CAACVD01 (sample SAMEA5211965, study PRJEB30684) | marine metagenome | biome: Marine; feature: Epipelagic; material: Water | collected 2015-10-15 | depth 15 m | reverse complement strand
CTCCGGCTACACCTCAACGTCTGGACCGAACAAGAGACCAGATGGCTCCCGATGGATCGATGGGACGAGATCAGCGAAGAGTCGATCGACTCCGAAAGTCTCGTCGGGCGAGAATGCTGGCTCGGTCTCGACCTCGGCTCAACCGCCGACACTACAGCGCTCGTCGCGGTCTTTCCCGATGACGATGGGTCGATCTCTGTCCTCCCGTACTTCTTCCTTCCCGAAGACAACATCGAGTCCAGAGAACGCCGGGACCGGATCCCCTATCGGGCTTGGGCTCACGAAGGACACATCCAACTTACGCCGGGAGTCGTCACCGACTACGCCTTCGTCGAGTCGAAGATCATGGAACTCGTCGAGAAGTATCGGGTCCGAGAAGTCACCCTCGACCGATGGAACGCGACCGACATCGCGACCAGACTCGACAAAGAAGGCGCTCCTGTCACCTTCATGGGCCAGGGTTATCGATCGATGAGCGGACCCTCCAAACGGCTCGAGGAACTGGTCCTCTCCAAGCGTCTAAGACACGGCGGACACCCGATCCTTCGGGCTCAGGCTTCCCAAGTTCGGGTCGAGATGGACCCGGCGGGCAACATCAAGCCAACCAAGAAGACCAGCGGCGCTCGTAAGAATGCCGAACGAATAGACGGTATCGTCGCACTTGTAATGGCGATCGGTCGCGTTATGGAGTCACAAGAACCGGAAGTCGATCCGGATGAAGTGTATGGAGACCGAGGAATCCGATGCCTCTGAGAGATATCTTCCGACGAACCAAACCCGCCGAAGAAGTTCGGCATACCTTCAAATCTCCAGACAAGTTCTCTTTTCTGGGTAGCCCTGCCTCGTCTGGGATGGAGGTCTCCGAGACCTCAGCTCTGGCTCTGACCGCGGTCTACTCATGCGTCCGGATCATCTCTGAATCCCTCGCGGCTCTCCCTCTGATCACCTATCGAGAGACTGAAGACGGCCGGCGACAAGCAACCGACCTCCCGATCTACTCAATCCTTCGCGATCAAGCCGATCCGAATCTGACGTCCTTCATGATGATCGAGACCATCGTCTCGCACGCTTGCACCTACGGGAACGGCTACGCCTACATCTCCAGGAACAACGCCGGCCAAGTCATGGGTCTGACCCCGCTCGATCCCAGATATATCGATGTCAAGATGACGGAATCGGGCCGGGTCGCCTACGAGATCACCGGAGGAACTGTCCAAGGTGCTTTGACTTCCGAAGAGGTCCTTCACATCCGGGCTCTGGGCCAAGTCGGTCTGGTCGGATACTCCCCGATCGGTCTAGCTCGAGAGACGATTGGTCTGGGCTTGGCGGCTGAGAAGTATGGCGCCGCGTACTTCGGGAACTCCGGCACGCCTTCCGGGATCCTCTCGGTCCCTGGGAAGATGTCGGACGAGGCTTTCCAGAACCTCCGTCGATCTTGGGAGAAGATCCATAAGGGGAGCGGGAACTCGGCTCGGGTCGCCTTGCTGGAAGCGGGGATCGACTTCAAGCCGATCAGCATCACCCCGAACGATGCCCAGTTCCTCGAGACTCGTCGGTTTCAAGTCGCCGAGATCGCTCGGATCTTCCGGGTCCCTCCGTCAATGCTGGCCGACCTCGAGAACGCCGGATCCTATGGGTCGATCGGCGAACTGAACCGGGCCTTTGTCGTTCACACCTTGACACCTTGGGCCAGACGAATCGAGTCCGAGATCAAGTCCAAACTTCTCCCCTCGGCCGGCGACGTATACGCCGAGTTCTCGTTCGATCACCTTCTCCGCGGCGATCTCGAGACAAGATTCAAGGCTTACCAGACCGGCCGACAAGCGGGCTTCCTCTCGGCGAACGACATCCGGGCGATCGAGAACTTGGATCCTCTGGGCGAGATCGGCGACAAGTATCTCTCCCCGCTCAACATGGAAGCACTCACTCCAGAAGAAGAGCCCGACATGCCGGAAGAGATGCGATCTCTGGAGATCCGAGCAGTCGAGGACGATCGTTCTCGAGTACGGGAACAAACCTCGCCGGCGATGCTGGACATTCTCGAAAGACTGGCTCGGCTCGAGTCTCGAGCAGCATCTCGCGAACATGCGAAGCGGGACGACACGACATTCTTCGACTGGGCCGAGGACTTCTACCAGGGCGACTATCAGCGTCAGGCTTTCTCTCTGATTCTCCCGACTCTCGAGACTCTCGCTCAAGGTCTTTCCTTCACGGTCCAAGACGAACTCGGCGCCGAAGAGCGGATCCAACTCCCAGAGGGAACACTCGAGGACTTGGCTCGACGATTCGCGACCCGTAGGTCTCAGAGATCTCTCGCGGCTCTTCGCGGCTCTGGGAATCTCGCCAACACGATCGCCGGATGGAAGACCAGACATACCGCGGACATCTTGGACGATGAACTCCGTCGGGCCGAAGGGGCGATCGTCCTGGAACTCTTCCGAGCGGCCGAGGTCGATGAGATCCGATGGCGATCCCCAGAAGATTCTCGGAACAGTCTCTCGGACAAGGTCGTCGCTCTGGGCGAGTCCTTCATCCTTCAAGGCGACAACGTGACCGAGACCGATGGGAGCGACTATCCAGTCCGGACCGACATCAGACACAATCCATACCGGAGCGGGGACAAGTCTTGGATCGAGGCGGTTCGCTGATGGCGACCGACTTCCCCAAAAGCGGCGACGATCTCGAGGTCTCTCTGGACAACTCGAACTTCGACGTCTTCCCTCACCAGTACGCTCGGGATCTGAAAGAGGACTTTCCGGAGATCTGGGACGCTGGGGGGAACATTCGCGGGAACGACGCTTTCGAAATCTGGAAGCGGGCGAACCGCGGAGTCGAATCCGAGATGGTCTTGGACTGGATTCGCGAGAGAGAGGCTTGGGCCGCTCGTCATTTCGAAGATGGATCCCAGTTCAGAGCCGAAGACCTATCCCCGAACCTCTCGAACATCGCCGGCATCGTCGCCCAGGTCAAATGGGGAACCGTCGGAGTCTTGGGCGCCGATCGGATGATCGACATCCTCGACGAGATGAAGGTCAAACTCGAGGAGCGTCAACTTACACCGGCGATCGAGAAGGGTCTCGAGAACAAGCTCGAGGAACACAAAGAAGACGTCGGCGATGATCCGCGAAAGCAGACAACGCTCGCAACTCTTGAGAAGGTCTTCGACCGCGGGGTCGGCGCTTACAAGTCCAACCCTCAGTCGGTCCGGCCGACTGTCACTTCTCCCGAACAATGGGCATACGCCCGCGTGAACTCTTTTCTCTACGCCCTGCGGAATCTTCGCTTCCGATCGGGCAAACACGACACAGACCTCCTCCCCGAGGAACATCCTCTAAGCACGAAAGGCGAAGACATGGACGAACAACGCGCACGGGTCGGAACCGACCAATACACGACTGAAGAAGAAGCCAACGATCGAGCGGAGGCTTTGGGATGCGAGGGATCTCACCAGATGACCGTCGACGGCGAAACTATCTTCATGCCCTGCTCTACACATGGCGAATACGAATCTCTGACCGGAAACGCTGGGGGAGATATGGGATATAACCGCAAAGCAAACCCAAAGACCCTGGAAGTCCGGACCTCTCGGGCGATTGTCGTAGATGACGAATCGGAACTTCCGACGATTGTCGGCTATGCCTCAGTCTTCGATTCTGAGTCTCGAGATCTGGGCCAGTTCAAAGAAATCATAAGACCGGGCGCCTTCGATCGGGCTCTCGTCGAGGAACATGATGTCCGGGCTCTGGTCGATCATGATCCCAAAATGATCCTCGGCCGGTCCAAGTCTGGCACTTTGCGAATGCTGGTCGATGAAGTCGGTCTGCGAGTCGAGATCGATCCTCCCGACACCAGCGTCGGCCGTGACACAATCGAGAGCATCCGTCGCGGAGATTTAGACTCCATGTCCTTCGGCTTCGTCGTCCGGGAGGATCAATGGAAAGAAGACGAGGGCCAGGCGATTCGAGAGATCAACGACCTCGACCTCTTCGACGTTTCTGTCGTCTCTTTCCCGGCTTACGAGGACACCTCGGTCGCTGTCCGGAGATTCAACCGAGAACACTGTCGCCGAGATCGCGGGATGTCCGTCGAGATCGCCAGACTTCGCGTCCTGATGAACGAGGGATAACCGAACAGAATCTCGACCCTCCGGGCTTGGGCTGGGCTCTCGCTCGGTCCAAGTCTTCTAGGTCTGGCAACCGCCAGCGGGATCCGTCGATCGTCCGACCTAAACATCTCAGACCAACCCGATCCGTCGATCGTCGCGGGCTGTTTCTCCTACCCCTCCCCCTTTTGAAAAGGAACTTCAAAGATGAAGATACACGAACTCAAAGAGAAGCGCGCCGCTCTGATCATGGAACAGCGCTCAATCTTGGACGCCGCTCAGAACGACGGGTCCGCCAACCTCAACGCTGATCAGACCGAGAAATTCGAGAAGATCGAGTCCGAAATCCGCGGCCTCGAAGATCGTATCTCCTTGGAAGAACGAACCGCAGCTCGGGAAGCCGAGATGGCTAATGTCGACCTCACCCCAGAAGTCGAAGAGCGCGCTGTCACGATTGACTCAGAAGAATACCGAAACGCATTCTTGAAGAACATCTCCGGCGAGCGTCTGTCAGACCGGGAACTTCGGGCTCTGTCCATTGGGACTGGCTCGGCCGGCGGAAACTTGGCGACAACCCAAGTCTCCCAGCAAATCAGCCAACTCCGCGAAGAAGCAAACTTCATGCGTCAGATCGGTACGGTCGTCGAGGTCTCCCAGAAGACCGCATTCGCGACCGAGTCCAGCATCGGGACCGCCGCATACGGCGCTGAAGGGGCTGCAATCGACGAGAGCGATCACCAGTTTGGGCAGGTCACTTTTAACCCTGTACGTCTGGCTCGGATCATGAAGGTCTCGGAAGAACTCCTGAACTACACCGGAACCTTTTCCGCGGCTCAACTCGAGCAGTACATCGCTTCCTCTTTCGCTCGGTCTTTCGCGACCGCTGAACTTGCTGGCTTCTTGACGGGAAACAACTCGAACGCTCCTCGGGGCATCTTCGACAACGCCGGCTCGGGAGTCACTGCGGCTGGATCGACGGCCGTCACCGGTGACGAGATCATTGATCTTTTCTACTCTGTCGCAGTCCAGTACCGATCCGCTCCAACTGCGAACTGGATCATCTCCCCAGAAGCTGCCAAGGCGATCCGCCAGCTCAAGAACCCCGTCACGAGCTCGGGCGCCTTGAATTACCTCTGGACGCCTGGTCTCGGCGCCGCTCCTGATACTTTGCTCGGGAAGCCGGTCTACGAGTCGGACAACGTCGATCCAATGACAACTGGCAAGAAGCCCATCCTCTTTGGTGACACTTCTTACTATCAGATCGTCGACTTCGGCGGCTTCGAGTTCACTCGTCTCGACGAACTCTTCGCGGCATCCGGCCAAGTCGGGGTCCGGGGCATCGCCTTCAATGACGGAGAACTCCTGAACACCGATGCCTGTAAGGTCATCACCCTCGCCTAAATCTAGGCAGACAACTTAATACCTCTTGGGGCTCCTTCGGGAGCCCCTTCTTCGTTTATGCCGAACAGAAGGGGGAGGACCGCATGAACTCACACGACTACGGACTCAAAATCACGACCGGACCCGCCGCGGCTGTCGTCGCGACCTCAGACGCGAAACTCTGGATGCGGGTCACACACTCGGACGAGGATGCAGTCATCGCGTCCCTGATCACCAGAGCGACCAACTACGTCGAGAACGAGACTCGCCGGCAACTGATCAACGCGACCTACACCTTCTCCTTCGATATGTTCCCTCATGGGGATGTCATCTACTCCCCAGTCTCCCCTCTGGGCTCCGTGACATCGATCGTATACTTGGATGCCGATGGGGCTTCTCAGACCCTCGCGACCAGCGTCTACGGGGTCGACACGATTCGAGACCCTGGAAGGATCTATCTCAAGTCGGGCCAAGAATGGCCGTCGACTCTCGATCAGGAGCAAGCGGTCACGATCACCGCGGTCGCCGGCTACGGGACTGCCTCGACCGATGTCCCTGAACCTCTGATCCAAGCGGTCCTCATGTTGGCGGCTCACTACTACGAGCATCGTGAAGCAGTCGATCCAAAGGGGAATACCTTCGCTCCGGTCCCGTTGGGGGTCGAGCGTCTGATCCTCCAGTATCGGGTCGCGGAGTATTTCTGATGCGGGCCGGCCTTCTCAGACACCGGGTCGCGATCCAGAATCCATCGATGAGCGTCGACAACTTCGGCGGCCGTTCTGCGTCCTTCTCAACCGCGGAGACTGTGTTCGCTTCGATCGATCCTGTACGGGGAACAGAGCTTCAGAACGCTGACCAGACGAAGGCTCGGATCACTCACAAGATCACGATGAGATTCACCTCAAACGTCTCCGCGACGTCTCGTTTGGTGCATGACTCCAGAACCTTCGAGGTCGTCGAGTTCCTCAACCGCCGAGAGATCGATCAGATGATCGAGATTCAAGCGAGGGAGATGGTCTAATGCCGATATCAACCTTTCGCACCGTCGGGAAAGCGGGCTACAGGGACCCGTCCAAACATACGACCGGCCTGAACGTCTCGATCGAACTCGAGGGCGCTCTCGCTCTCCAGAGGGCTTTGAAGGAACTTGGAAAAAAAGAGGCGGACAAGATCCGTCGGGCCGCTCTCACCAAAGAGACCAAAGACATGGAGCAGACCGCTAGATCTTTGGCTCCTCGAGATGAAGGGGCAGTCCGCGCCCAGATCGATCGAACAGTTCGCAAGCAGCGGGGCGAACTCATCGGACGGGTCGGGGTCGCGATCAGGGGCAAGGCGACCGGACGCTATCGGGGTTTTGATTCACGAAAGAACCTCGCGCATATCATCGAGTTCGGTCGGCGTGCTTTCTTCATGCGTGTCAAAGGTAGAAACGGGACGAAGTATTCTGTCAAGATTCCAGGAACAAAGGGCGATCGGTTCCTGACTCGAACCGCCGAGCGACATCTGCGCGGTCTGGAGAAGCGTATGGGGGAGCGGATGATCAAGTCCTTCGAACGTCGACTCAGAAGGCTCGAAAAAGGCTTGGGTACATCTAGGAGGGCTGCCTGATGGCTGTCGTCTCGCAAGCCGAGCGGGCTCTCTTCCGCATCCTCCAGGTCGACTCTGAGGTCTCGGCGATTGTGTCGACCCGGGTCGCTCCCTTGGCTCTGGATCAAGAACAGGCCCTGCCGGCGGTGATGTACGAGATCGGGTCGTCTCGTCCTTATTCAACCCTGACCGGCGCCTCCGACATTGTCTCGGTCGACTTTGATATTTACTGCATGGCGGAGGACTACGGGACCGCGACGGATCTGGCCGAACGGGTCCGCCAGGCTCTTTCGGGTCGGAGAGAGAATCGGCTCATCCCAGACGGCGACGGGATCGCTTCTGTCCAGATCTTGGGCTGTACCCATACCAATGACCGAACAGATTATGCGTCCCCTGTCGATGGGGGTCGGGTCGGAGTCTTCATCCGACAACTCTCCTTCCTTTTCTCTTACCGATCTAACGAAACGGACTATCCCGGATGACAGCATTCCTAGGACAAGGCGCAACAGTCACGATAACAATTTCAGGGTCCCAGACTATTGGACAGCTCCTCTCGATCGATGGTCCCTCGATGGAACGGGCGATGGTCGACACGACCAACCTCAGCACAACAACACTCAGAACTTTTGTTCCCGGCTTTGGCGACGGAGGCGAGGTCACCATCGAGGCTCAGTTCGACAATGACGACGCCGGCCAACAGGACGTCTTGGAATCATTCGAGACTGGGTCGGCGACCGCTGCGGCTATTGTCATCACGACCTCGGACCAGGACACCTTCAGCTTTGGCGCACATGTTCGGTCTTTCTCGATCTCTCAGAATATGGACGAAGTAAACCGTGTGAACATGGTCTTTAAAGTCACCGGAAACGTCACTCACGCAACAGGCCCATAACTAACTAAGGAGGGCATATGGCTATTCTTAACCGACTCGATATCCTCGGGTCCGACGACCTTCACCTCGAAAAGATCTCCGTCCCTCAATGGGGCGGAGACTTATTCGTTCGCATCCTGACCGCGGCCGAGAGGGACGCCTTCGAGGCTTCTGTCTCTGGAGGCAAACGTCGAAACCTCGTCAACCTTCGGGCTCGTCTGGTCGTCTTGACGGCTTGCGATGAGAAGGGGGAGCGACTCTTCAAGGACGCGGATATCGACGCTCTGGGCAAGAAGTCCGCGGCGGCTATGGACCGGGTCTTCGGAGTCTCAGCGGCTCTTAATGGCTTCACCTCCGGCGACATCGAGACGCTCGAGGGGGAATCCGGGGGCGACCTCTAACCCGGTTTCTTTTCCGTCTCGCCCTGGCACTTGGGAAGACGGTCGCCCAGATAAAACGGGAGATGTCCTCCCTGGAACTTGCCGGATGGATGGCATACGACCGGATCTCTCCGATCGGGCCGGAGCGTGACGACATCAATCAAGCAATCCAAACCTCCGTCATCGCCAACGCCAACCGCGGCAAACGGTCCAAGACCTTCAAGCCGGCAGACTTTATGCCATTCGCCGACAAGCCCGAAAAGGCGACTGATGCCGAACAAATGAAAGAACGAATGTTCGCTCTGATGCAACTCCAGAACAAGGGTAAATGATGGCAACGGTCAAGGCTCTACACATCGCGATCGGCGCCCGAGTCGAGGGATTCCAGAGGGGCATGACCAGAGCCCAGCGATCTCTCCGGAACTTTGAGAAATCGACAAGACGGGCTCGAGGAATGGTCGTCGGAGCGACGGGCGCCATGGCCCGAGGCTTCGCCGCTCTTGGGGCTGCTGCGACCATCGCCATCGCGGATTCGATCCGAGTCTTCGCTGACTTTGAAACCTCAATGCTGCGAGTAAAGGCGATCAGCGGAGCGACTGGTGAAGAGTTCAAGAGTCTGACCGATCTCGCCAAAGAACTTGGATCGACGACCGCATTCACGGCTCGAGAGGCGGCTCAGGCTATGGGCTTCCTGGCCCAAGCCGGCTTCGACGTCGGAGAAGTTCACAAGGCTCTCCCGAAGGTCCTCAGTCTCGCTGCGGCCGGCCAGCTCGATCTCGCCCAAGCGGCTGACATCACGGCCAGCGTACTCCGGGGCTTTGGTCTGGCGGCCAGTGAATCCGGACGGGTCGCAGATGTCTTGGCGGCGGCGGCTTCCAAGTCGAATACTTCTGTCGAGGGCATGGGGGAGGCTTTCAAGTTTGCCGGCCCAGTCGCCTCGGCGATGGGAGTCTCCCTGGAAGAAACGGCCGCGGCTTTGGGAGTCCTGTCGAATGCCGGCCTCAAGGGATCGCTCGCGGGTACTGGTCTCCGGATGGTCTTGGTCAAGATGGGCGAAGATGTCGCTGGCGCCGGAGGCTTGACCCAAGCGCTGGAAACCCTCAACACCGAGGGCGTCCAAGCGGTCGTCGAGACGATGAAAGAACTGGACGCTCGAGCAGGTACGGCCGCGGTCGCTCTGACTGGGCAGATGGGTGTCCTCAAGCAGCTTCATAAGGAAATGCAGAGTGTCGATGGCATCTCTGACCGGATGGCTGAGACGATGCTCTCTGGAATCGGCGGATCTGCGGTCAAGACTGGCTCGGCCCTGGAAGGCTTGAGGATCCAGATCGGAGAAACTTTCGAAGGCTTTGGGACTGGCTTTTTCGACGAGCTGACAAGAATCTTCCAAACCCTGGGCGAGATGTTCTCCAAAATGGAACTGAACTTCGAAGGTCTCGAACAGGCCGGGAAGGCAACCGCCCAGGTACTTCTCTTCACGTTCGAGGGCTTGGCTTCAGCCATCGCGAAAATCATCGACTTTGTTATGGGTCAGATTGCTGGTGTTGCTGACGAAATGAGAAGGTTGAACCTGTCTGTCGAAAGGCTGAGCTTCGGAAAAGTTCAACTCCTGTCCGATGAAGAACTATCGGTTATTAACGAATTCATCCATGCTGAGAAGAGAGGAGACAGTCGTCTCGATAAGGTGACTTCTTTCTTTGCGGAACTAGATTCCCTCTTGGCGCCTACTGCGTCTGTTCGAGATAATGCTGTCCAGAACATAGCCGGCGGAGCAGCTCCTCCTAGATCGTTCGAAGAGATGTCAAAATTCTTGACTGAATCCGAGAAACGCCAGATCTTCCCGGACAAGTTCACCGCGGCCGCACAAGAGACTGTCGAAGAAGTAGCACAAGACACCAAAGAACTCGATCAGTTCCTCGAGGGAATGGCGGCTCTTCCCGAAGATGTCATGATGATGATGGAGCGGCGAGGCTTGGGCCAGTTCGCCGAGCAACTTCTCGCCAGCGACATCACAGAAGGCGATCTCGGCAAACTCACCAAACTCCTCGACCAGTCGGAGATCCTTCGCGGAGATGCTGGAATCTTCGAAGAAGTACGGGACGCGATCCTCGAGTCCTTCATCGATCTCCCAGAACCGGAGAAGAAGGAACCAGAAGACCCTGTTAAAGGCTTTACCGACACGATCGACACCGTCTTGGGCCAAGTACGAGTCGATCCTCTAGCCGGCAAAAAAGACTCTGACAATCTTGATACAATCGCAAAGAATTCACAACGAACAGCTAGAGCGCTCGAATCTACAGGAGGTGCTTTCTCATGACCCTCGTCGCCTTCGAACAATCCAGAGGATTCGATCGGGACACCGACGGCCAGAGCGGTACACGGAGTTTCTTGGTCGTCGAGCAAGATTCTACCGTGACGACTCAACCATCTCTCGACCAGGTCATCCGGGCAACCGGGGTCAGATTATACGCACAAGATGTTGCTATCGGAGATTCCCCCCCTCCTCTTGGAAACCTTATTCCTCTTTCTGTCAATGTTCGATCTGAGTCGGACGCACAAATCCAATACACTGTCGAATTCAAGTACGGGCTCGATTCGCTTATCCCTGACGAAGAGTCTCCGGACGATCCCAATTTCGTCTCCTTCACTCTCTCCCAGCGTCCGGTCGCGGTCGACCTGTTTCGGGCTGACGATGGGACGCTCGAGGTCTTGGAAGGGGGAGATATCAAGGGGGCTCCGGTCGACGAATCTGGGGTCCCGATTACGGCCTTCATCATTCAACAAGATCTCGAACTCTCTGTCCGTTATCCCAGTTTCGACCGAGTCCCAAACATTCCCTCCCTGTATCTCGTCGCCAAGCGGAACTCGACTCCCTTCCTTGGAGCGGCGGCCGGAACTCTTCTTTTTACTGGGATGTCCGTCTCTAGAGATGGAGTTAATTCTTACCGGGCAAACTTTACATTCACTTGGGACCAATGGCGACACATGCGACAAGTTCCGTCGAGAGACCAGAACGGCGAAGTCGTGATTAGTGATCGGTTCGAGGTCGACGATCGATTCAAGGCTGACCTTGTCATCTACAAACAACCCTTCCCGGATACTGAGAACTTCAACCTCCTCGGAATCCCAGACCCAACCCGATGAACCGAGACTATCCAACAATCTCTCAGGGGCTCGGCAAATTCACGCCGGACCTTTTCGCTCGCCTTATGCGAATGCTCGAGATCTTCGAGGCCGACAATGGCGGCGGGGCTCTTCGAAAGCCGGAACTTGACGGCCGAGGACCTACGCTTTCGGGTCGCTGGTTCGTCGCTCAGATCGAGAGTTCTTCGGCGATCCCAGGTGAATCCAACCGATTCAGTTATGGATTTACCGAAGCCATTGGAGACAAGTTCTCAGGGTCGTCCAAGAATTACAACTTCATTGCCGGCGGTCGCGGAGTCACTGACACCGCATACAACATAATGGAGGTTAACAACACATCGACAAACATGAACCCGGGCGTCGATCTTTCGGCCGGCGACTTTCCGGCTGGGATGTCCGTCCAACCTATCTCCAACGGATCGCTCGTCTTCATGCGAGCTTTCAGGGACAACAAGGGCGCCGCTCTGTATCTCTTTCAGGCGGAGAACGCGATTGACGGGTCCTGTACGTGACCTTCAACAAAAAGCGTCAGTGTTGCTGCGGTGTCGATACCGGGCCGAAGTATCTCGAGGTCTTTCCGAAGATAGATTCAACTTCTTCCGAGAAGCAACTGTCCGGAACTTATTCTTATTGGATCTTCCTAGGTGATGTCGCAAACCAACCGGGGACCAGTCAACCGGCCTATAACACCGTAATATTTCAAGTCTCCTCCAGTACCCAGAACACAAACGCGACATCCAACATCGAGTATCTCGACTTTACAAACACCGTTTTTGTATCAACTGGAAAATTTGACTGCGCTGCAAACGGAGAGACCTCTTGGAAGAAACTGGTCAACTCTTCAGGGGATCGAGATCAAGGAGTAGCTTTGGCCCGTCGCGGCTTTACTTGGAATTCCTCTTCTCGATTCCTAACCGAGTCTGAAGTTTTTGCACTCGAAGAGAACCGGATCCGGGTCTACTACCCAGGACCATCGAGCGACTTTGGTCCGCGGGCTTTCGATACCGGATACTTCTTTGTCTCTGGGCAGTACGACGAGACGCCGGCTATCTCTGACAACTTGACGAGATCCGACGGGCAAACTTTCGGTTATGTTGTATATCCAAAGATTTCTGCGAACCTTCCGGATCGCATCTTCGACGAAGACGGGACGGTCTGGTTCGACTTCTCCGCTCACTTCCCTTCAACTTTGACGCTTACTTTTTCCGGGTCTGGAAGTCTTCGGGTTAGAGAAGGACCGCTACAAAACTCTCCATTCCAAACAAAATCATATGCCGTCAACTTTACCGCGACCTATGAGAAGGTAGTTGTAGACAACACTACCTTAAGAACATCGGTAGTCAAGTATGAAAAGACCAACCAGTCCGGAGAACAGATTCCTTTTAGTGACCAATATCTAGTAGGTCCTCGGGTCGACTTTACCGTCAGCTTTGACGGGCCTAATGGTCCTTACGACACCGTCTACAACGTAGGTCTAAAAACGTCAGCGCCTGAATTCATATTTGCACACCAGAACAGATACAACGCTCAAATCGACATCTTTGGCACTTCGGCGTTTAACTTTGTCCCTGGCATCGAGTACATATTTCAGAGACAAGGGGCCAAGCTCAACAAGAACTTCTCGCAGAATGTCGACGCGTGTTATCTCTTTTGCTCAACCTGCGATGGAAATAGCACAGGTTTCACCTACGACAAAACGCCTTTTAACTTCGCGGGGACAGATCTTGACAACAAGAACTCGAACGCCTGGTACGCACGACATCCGAGCGGTCTATACATTGTTGCGACGGGCGCTAATCCCCCATATGAGATAGAACAAGACAACACGACTGGAGGAGAAATCCCAACGAATGGCTTATCTCAACCTCAACTTCTTGGATGGGCTCCCCTTCTCACATGGTCCGACAACGCCTCTAGCGGCTCGATCACGATGAATCTGGAAGACGGGAAATATTCTGGAGCCCCAGATGCCTTTTATCCTGATCTGCCTGATCTACGTTGTCCAAGCTTAGGCCCCCAAGGTGCGATTGATTTCTTTATAGGAGAAACGGGAGTCCCTCAGGTAGCGGAAGGCGCCGGACCAGTTGAGATAAACGCTAACTTCGTCTTCCCTCCGTCTCTTTTCACTACCTCCATTTCCTGATCCGAACAAATAGACATGTCAACTTATCTCTGGACTGGAACTACTGACGGCGATTGGAAGACCGCGAACAACTGGTCCGGCGGGGTCGTCCCCGGGGCCAGCGACACAGTCATCTTCAACACGGGCGCCCAAACCATCACCGGAACCTCGATCACCGGGGTCGCGGAAATCAAGATCCTCGAAGGCTTTACCGGGACTCTTGGAAGCACTGGGACGCCTCTCGCGGCCTCGGCGACAGATCTCTTCATCTCGACCGAGTTCGGGACCGTCAACCTAGACGGGACATATACGACGGCACACATCACCCAGACCAAAGCGACGGAATCCGCGGTCGTCTTCGGGTCTTCGAGCAGTATCACAACCCTGAGGGTCACCGGGGGGCTGGGGAAAATCTCTGTCTCGTCCTCGACCATCACCAACGTCGAGGTCTCGGGTACCCCATCTATAGAAATCCAGATTCTCGCCGCGGCCGGCAACTTCAACTCCTTGACGATGGACTCCGGGATCGTAAGGTCTCAGGAAAGTTTGACGGGAACAGCCAACGTCTCCGGCGGAGAGTTCCGCCTGGAATCTGCGGCCGGGGCTGCGACCGTCAACATCTACGGGAAGGGCGTCGTCTCTCACCAGTCCAGCGGGACGATCACGACGGCCAGCGTCTTCGATCGGCCAAGTGTCTTGGACTTCTCAGAGAACACCTCGACGGGAGCGACGGTCACGACGACCAACCTATTCGACGGAACCATCAATGAGAGAAACGGATCTGCGAACGTCACATTTACCAACGGGATCTCGGTCAAGGGCAAAGGCTCGATTCTGGCTGATGTCGCTCGGACTCTGACGGTTTCCTGATGGCTCTCTGGTCGCCTTCAAATCTTGGAACAGGCATTCTGACGGCCTGGTACAAAGGGGATTCGATCACCGGAAATGACGGGGACGGAGTCTCGGCTTGGAGTGATTCGAGCGGAAACGGAAACAGCCTTGCCCAAGCGTCCTCCGCTCGGCAACCAACACTCCAGACCGACGAGCTGAATGGTCTTCCTGTCGTCCGTTATGACGGGACCAATGACATCCTCTCCGATTCTGATATCGCGGCTCTGGATGTCGGGACTGGGGACATATGGGTCGCGACTGTCTTTAAAGCAACCAACGACGGGACGGCCAACTTCATCACCGAAAAAGGGACGACCCAGTTTGCTGTCGTCAACACGGCCGCAGGGGTACTTCAGATCCGACTCGGGGGAACCAGCAACATCCCAACCCAATCCGATGGCAACTGGTCCAGAACAGAGTTTGTCTTGGTCACAGGCTCGAGGGTCTCGGCAACCTGTACCGGCTTTGTCAATGGATCCGCCATGACAACGACCAACACGACAAATACCGGATCGATCTCCAACTCGAACGTCCTCGACGTCGGGGCCGCGGCTGTTGGCGGCAACCCTCTAACCGGGGATATCGCCGAAGTCCTGGTCGGAGGCGCTACGCTGACGACCGCTGATCGACAACGTCTCGAGGGTTATCTCTGTTGGAAATGGGGTCTCCAGGACAATCTCCCCTCGGATCACCCTTACAAGAACTTTCCTCCGACTTTCTCCCTGCCGACCGTGTATTGGACTGCTGGCGGAAACCCTGCCGATGTCTCAGATCCTGACAACTGGTCCGACAACTTGGTTCCAGATGCTTCGAAGAAATGCGTCTTCAATGACAAGTCCAGCACGATCACACTGGGAACCCTGACGGCTGCAGAGGTCCGGTTCTCGGATGGCTTCTCTGGGGACTTTGGTACATCCTCAGCGCCTCTGGACATTACAACCGATCTTCTGACAATCGACTCGCCAGACGCCTCGATCAATGTCGACTCTAAATCCATCGGGGAGATATTCATCGCCGGCAACGGTCGGGGAGTCCATGTCGAAGGAACCGCGACCGATGTCTTTGTCGAATCAAAGGACTCGATCCAACTGGCCCTAACATCGATACAGAGGTTGGAAGTTCGACACAGCTCTGGCGCCGGAGGGGTCATCTCGACACAGGCCGCGACTAACACCGTCGTCGGGTACGGGGGCAACCTGACGGGGAAAAGCGACCTCTCGGCGGTCGAAGTCTATGAAGGCGGATATCTCTTCCAAGATTCGACCTTCGATCTGAACGGCCTCCAGATCTTCGGAGGATCTGTTTTGTTCCATGGCGCCGAGATCACAAGAACGACGAATCAGATCTACGGGGGTCTTCTGACAATCAGGGGAGCGACGGGACAAAAGGTCGATCTAAACGCCTTCAAAATTTACAACGGCGGAACTTTGGATCTGTCGGATTCTCCGATCGCTGAGTTCTTTGGAACCATCACCAGTTTTGGCGGAAAAGTCATCCTCGGGGATGGACACTCTGTCGCTTTGTCCTGACAGGTATTGTCAGTGTCGATTCGATATCAGTTTGACTGGTCCTCTCTTTTGACATAGTCTCTGCCCGAGACATCAAGAAGCGGGCCATAATGACACGCGCGGCGGGTCGGATGGAATAAGGCTCCGCTCCTTGCTGCCTCAACTCCTCTCGGCGGAAGGAAACAACCGTCGAGGGTTTCCCTCTTGGGATTCTTTTCCTCCTCTTGGGTTCTTCCTTAGCCTGAGAGGAGTTTGGGCCATGGTCGGCCAGACAATCAGGAGCGGTCATGTCGGACGGATTCGACGAGAAAATAAAGCGAGCGATCGATCTCTACGAAGAGATCTCGCTCAGCTCCGAGGACAATCTCCTCCAAAGATGCGACGACGTCACTCGAGCGGCTTCTCGCTGGATGGTCTGTTCGCCTTGGATTCTTTTGGGGATGCTGAAGACTCAGGTCTTGATCGAGTCAAGGGGAGATGACGAACTGTCCCAGGCTTGGCGTTTTGAAAAACATCAGAAGTCCCTCGAGATGTTTATCTCTGATCTCGAGCGGGCGGTCGCAAACATAAGGAGGATCAAAAATCATGGCGGCGACAAAGATTCCAGAGGGTAGTTTTCTGGTCGAGGAGGACTCGGCCTATCACGACATCGCGAAGAAGGGCTTGGCTATCTCGGCCTCGGCTCTGAAGGTCTTCCGGAAGTCTCCGCGGGACTATCAAGCCCAGTACCTCCGAGGCGAAGTCAAGCGATCCGAGAGTCCGGCTCTGGTGATCGGCCGAGCTGCCCATGCTCTCATCCTGGAAGGGGTCGAGGTCTTCGAGAAGTCCTTCGTCATGATCGAGGACTTGGACGAGGAGTTCGGCTTCATCAACCCCAAGACGGGCTCGGCCTACGGGGAGACGACGAAGGCTTGGAAAGAAGCCAAGGCGAAGCTCGACGAGGTCCATCCCGGGACGACGATCATCTCGAGAGAAGTCTGGGAAGATTGTCAGGGGATGGCGGCTTCGGTCCGATCCAAGCCGGAAGCGGTCGAGATGTTGAAGGATGGGGAAGCCGAGCGGGTCTTCCGGATGAAGGTCCAAGGTGAACCCTTCTATCGCCAATCTCGGATGGACTTCGTGACGGATCACGCATCCGGCCAGACCAAGATCGTCGATCTCAAGACGACGGACGACCTGAGCAACTTCGAATACAAGGCGAACAAGTTCGAATACCCCAAGCAGCTCGCCTTCTATCGGGACCTCTTCTGTCGCACGACCGGCCAGAGCCCGGGACAAGTATCGGCCGAGATCATCGCGGTCGAGAAGAAGGCTCCTTTCAAGGTCGCTGTCTGCCCAGTCTGTCTCGATCTCATGGACACCTTGCAAGGGGTCAACGAGCATCACATCAAGAAGCTTGCGGAACTCTTCAACCAAGAACAAGACTGGCCTACCGGATACGAGGGCCGTATGCCTTGGTTCATGGAATGGAAACAATGAGCGGCTATTTCAACAAACACGGCGACTACATCCAAGGTCCAGTCTTCGACATCGACCAGCAACGTCACGCGGAGGCTTGGGCTCAAGCGGTCGAGCGGACGGGCCAGAATGGATCGCTCGCCAGGCAAACCCAGACCGGGAACCATGATTATTTCCAGCGTCAACTGATCGGCGCCTTGGCGGAGCGGACTGTCCTGGACACCTTCACCGGGTCGGAACTGAACCCAGACCCAAGGGGATACTGGGACATCATCTACCGCGGGGTCCGGCTTGAGGTCAAAGGGAAACACCCGAACTTTCGATCTCTGTACGCTTATGAGAACGACCGGCACAAGGTCGCGGAGTATTGGGTCTGCGTCGTCGTCGATCTCGAGGATGCATTCACAGCTCTGGTCGGGTACATCTCAAGGGATGAACTCTTCGCCTCTGAAAACGAGTTCCTCTGGGATGACCGGAACACAAATCAACGGAGAGCAGGACACCGTGTCCCATACTCTCAACTTCAACCATACGGGAAGGGTCCGCTCTTCCTTTGATCCTTGGAGGGATCACCAATGCCAGATATCAACTCTTTCTTTCCCTCGTCTTACCTTCGAGCGGCTGATCTGCCCCAACCTCGAGTCCTAACGATGACCGATGTCGTCTCTGAGACATTCGACGACGGGACATCCAAGCCTTGCGTCGGGTTTCAGGAAATCACCCAGCGTCTTGGGCTCAACAAGACCAACGCCAACTCGATCTCTCAACTCTACGGCGGAGCGACCGAAGGCTGGGCCGGCAAACAGATAGAGGTCTATCAGGACATGACACACTTCCAAGGTCGGTCCATGCAGTGCGTCCGAGTTCGGGCTCCAGGTGCTTTCCCAACTCAGGCCATCGCCCAAGGCATCTCGAACCATGTCACCCAAGCGACCCAAGAGCGGCTAACTGGGCAGATCCAGCCCCAGCAGCCAACCCAAGACGAAATCCCCTTCTGATGGATCGGAGACCTCACACCATGACCGTCGGAGAGGCCGAGGTCGAGTTCCGATCTCGGCTTCACGGGGTCAAGGGGTATCGTCGGGAGGCGATCGTCAAAAGATGCCGGGCCGGCGAGCTTCCCGCCAAGAAGATCGGGAAAGAATGGAGAATCCTCACCGACTGGGTCGATCAAGAAATAAAGGAGAGGCTTCTCGAACTGGATGACCTGATCCGGATGCAGATGATTCTCCTAGCCGAGAGGCATCCCCTGATGGTCAAGAGGAAGGTCTGGTCGAAGCATTGGACTCGGCAGACCGTCGAAACTCAAATGAAACTTAGAATCCTGAAAGGGTCCAACAAATGACAGAAAAGAACAACGCTTGGGTACGCTTTTTCCCGAATGACTGGATGGGCGGGGTCTTTATGCTCCCGCTCGAGGCTCGAGGGGCATACATCACTCTCCTCGCGATTCAGGCTTCCGGCCAGAAGATCCCAGACGATCTCGAACAGCTTCAAGTCGCCTGTCCGGGGATGTCGATCTCGACCTGGAATCTGATCCGGTCCAAGTTCGATGTCATCGAGGACCCAGATACCGGGGAGCAATACCTCCAGAATGGGAAGATGGCGGAAGAAGTCGAGCGAGCGACCCAAAAGCGGGAAACCGAGACGGAGCGTCAAAGGGCATACCGAGAGCGCAAATCCGCCAAAGATGGGGACCGTACGCATAACGTCACGCGTGACAAAACGCGTA
>CAACVD010000495.1_pt1 | contig 19192 bp, 16 predicted proteins | sample 2381771 | NCBI WGS metagenome assembly CAACVD01 (sample SAMEA5211965, study PRJEB30684) | marine metagenome | biome: Marine; feature: Epipelagic; material: Water | collected 2015-10-15 | depth 15 m | reverse complement strand
AAACATTTACTGAATCCATAAAATTTACTGGAATAGCAAAATTATTTACACTAATTTCTGTGTTTTCTGCAGTAATATCAACAGTTACTGCATTTGTATTACTAACAGTTAAGTCAGTTACTTCTTCTGTAATTGTAACTTGTGTAACTGCTGACATGACTATCTCGTAATTTCTTGATTAATAGTAACCTTACCTTCTATTAATCTTTTAACAATAACATCACTTCCTGTGTGAATCTCTAAGTCATAAAAATAAGAGCCGGCGGCCATAGCCGAAGAAGTGGTAGCAGGCAGTTCCATTTTGACTACCCCACTAGTAGCGGGACTAACTATGGTGCAAGTAAAGCTGGCTGCTACAGCGGATGCGGTCTTGGATGAGCGCATCTGTGCCCTAGCTGCGTAGCCAGTAAGATTTTTGGCCGAACCGGACTCCTTGATTGTTAAGTCAATCACAAAAGTCGATCCTTGGTCAATCACTAGGTCATAGTTTGCTGCACTCATTTGAATTTCTCCATGATGAAATTATAACAAAGGGAACGTGAGGAGTCAAGAATTATTTTTTCTTAGGTTATTTCCATCGGGGCCCTTCCATCCAACAAACTAAAGAGTTACGAATTCCTTTTGTAACTTCTGTAACTCTGTGCTCATTATAGCTAGGAAATACTAATACAGAACCTTGTTTCCTACAGTTTTCTGGAGTTTGAATATATTTAAACTCAAAATTTCCTCCTTCGTATTCATTCTCGTCGGTAAGTTGAATAATAATTGAAAGCTTTCTATCAAAAGCAGCATCACCATCCCAATTTATATCATGATGCCAGTTGTAAAAAGAACCTGTTGAATATTCTCCAAATTGTAAGGCTGGAATATAATTTACATCAAAACCAAAAGCATTTCTATTTGCTTCTATTAAATAATGTCTTACTAGCTCTATTGCTTCGTTATCTTTTATAAAGCTTACTTGAGTAGATCTGACAGAATTATTTGGACTATACTGTCCATTTCCGAATATTGTTGCATCTACAAAGTTTGCCTGTTCATAAAATCTCTCTGTTAAACGATTGCAGGTATCTATATCTATTGCTGATTCCCAGTACTGCCAGTTTGTTCTCATTACCAAGTTTTCCCTGTAGTTACTCCACTTAAATTTTGTTCCTCTACTCTTTTTGTAACTACGTTTTCAAGAGCGGAAACCTCGTCTGATCCTATTGCTGCTTTTGTCCAAGCAAGTGCATTTGCTTCACTAATAGACGAATATGCTGTAAAACTACTTAAATCTGAAAGATCCAAGTTAACTAATCCTTGTACAGTAGCAGTTTTACTACTATCTGTATGAGAAACAGTATATTCTATTGCATATACAACTCCGTCTTTGGAGTCATAAGAGTCGTATGAAATAAGTTTGTCAACCGTCCAAGTTGCCATTTTATTCTCCTGTATTAAAAAAGAAAGTTTGAAATAATCTTCCTGTTTCTTTGTCTGTACCAAAACCTGGTAAGACACTTCTATGGTGCAAATATCCTCTATATAAAACTAGTCTATTAAAAATATTGCCTACTGAGTCTATTTGTTTCCAATCCTCTAATCCATTTCCATTTGGGTTATCAACTAAAGGTTCATATATGCCTGTTCCGCTTTCTATTGGAGCATCCGGTGTTAGATATAGGACTCCAGCCCAATCTGTTTCATCTTGATGAATCCATGTTTCAGAATCTGCAGTCGTGTACTGATAGCAGGTATTATACTCATTATTCCAATGAAGAATTTTTTCATGCAATATATTTTTTTGAATATACTGTTTTAAGTAATCGGACTGAGCTTGAGGCTCTGGGCAACTTCTTATTCCTGGATAATTTCCAAAAGTTTCAAAGTTTAACCCAAGAGCATGGTTTCTTACTTCATGAGGATTCGTATAAAAATCGTCAACTATAATTAATCTTTTATTCAATTTTATTCCTAGATTGGTTCAGTGGGCCAGTCGTCTTCTTGCAAGTCTGGCCAGTTAGAGTGTGTGGGTAAATCCCGTAAAGCTTGTCGAAAAGTTGCCCATTCTGCTTTTTTGCTATCACTTAAAGGAGAGTCTACTCCTTGGGTCCAATCACACCAAGATAGATAATCATCCCTTTCTTGTCTTGTTCGTATAGTGAGTTTAGCATTTACCGCTGCATTATCTATAGGTATATCTACAACAACTCCATCCTGAATTTTTTGAGTATTAGGATCTGCTGCTCCTTCCATAATAAGCTCACCTTCGCCGGCTTTAATGCTATAACTTGCATCGGTACAAATTCCAGAGCGAAGAATTTTTCCTTCTGAGTTATATATAATAAATTCTTTCATCGTTTTGTTTCCAAAGTAAAAAGTGTGACTTCTGAGAAGTCTAATCTATCTTGTGAACTAGTCTCTGATGCTTTTAGATACAAATAATTTGTTCCTGCACTCGGATTAAGTTGAAAAGTAATACAGTCTCTATATTCTCTACCGTTTGTGCCGCCTCCACTATAGCTTTGTTTTAAACTTGATCCGTGATAAACATAAACAGTTCCACTAAAGGTTCCTGATCTACCTGAGCCACTTCGAGTAAAACTCACTGCTGCAAATGTTTCTGCGCCCGTGCTTGTCCAGGTATGAGTAGCCATGGTTTGTATAGAAGTACCAGTAGTACTTGTACTAGAAGCATTTGTTACTTCTGCATTTGTTATTGCATTTGTAGTGACAGTATTTGTATTTACAGGAGTAATATCTGCAAAAGAAGTTCCACTTATATATCTATGAACTTCTCCAGAAGCAACAGTCCAGTGCACATCATTTGCTTGTATTCCATTAGTGCCTAAATTAAAAACACGATTATACATAGTGTTATTTCCAGGAGCACTAGAGCTAGTTACATCGAAGTATACTTTATTACCAGGCACACCGCCCGGTCCTTGAGCGCCAACAGCTCCCTGTCCACCTTGTGCACCTGTTGCACCTTGAGCACCTTGAGCACCAGCCGGGCCCTGTGCTCCTTGTGCTCCTACTGGGCCTTGTGGTCCTGTTCCTCCAGGGGTGCCTGTAGCACCTGTTGGGCCTGTAGCACCTGTTGGGCCTTGAGCACCTGTTGGTCCTGGACCTCCAGTATTACCTACAGGTCCAGTTGCGCCTGTTGGTCCTGGTGCTCCGGGGCTCCCTTGAGCACCCGTATTACCTGTTGGTCCTGTAACACCTTGTGGCCCTGTAGCACCTTGTGGCCCAGTTGGTCCTGTAGCACCTTGTGGCCCTGTAGCACCTTGTGGCCCAGGATTACCTATTGGACCCTGATTACCTGTGGGCCCTGGAGGTCCTTGAGCGCCTGCCGGTCCTTGTGCACCCTGATTGCCTGTTGGTCCAGTTGGTCCAGTTGGTCCTGTCTGACCCTCTGTTGCAAGGGGTGCTCCCATACTTCCCGATGTAAGTGCATTTGCTGCAGTTCCTGTTCCAATTATTGTATGAGTAACATTTGTCACTCCTCCAGAAACTTGAGTAGCATTTGCATGAAATCTATTTGCAGTAGAATCAGCAACAACATACCAAAAATTACTTCCTGTATTATAGAAAGTAGGAGTAAGATTTGTCATAGATGAAATTGCAGAAGATCCATCAGCAAAAACTTGAACCCAGTAACTTGTATCCGATTGGGGGTTTGTAGTTCTTCCTGAATGAGCACTTGTTGCTGCAAAAACTTTACTATTGTATGACCTTACATTTCCAATCGCATATGATGCTCCAGAACTCCAAGCGGAAATACTTGGAGAAGAATTTAATGCTGTTATAGAAGCAGCGGAATAAAATAAGAAAGTACTCAAACCATCTGGCCCAGGAGAGCCTGCGGAGCCTGCCGCACCTGTTGGTCCTGCTGAACCCTGAGCGCCTGTAGGTCCTTGAGCGCCTGTTGGTCCAGGAGAACCTGTTGGACCGCCCGGACCTGGAGCACCTTGTGTGCCCTGTGCGCCTTGTAGTCCTTGAGGACCTACTGGTCCACCTGGTCCTGTTGCGCCTTGTGGACCTTGAAGACCTTGAGCACCTGTTGGGCCTACAGGTCCGCCTGGGCCTATTGAGCCTTGTGGGCCTTGTGGTCCTGGATCTCCTGTGGGACCTACGGGGCCACCAGGTCCTGGTGCTCCATCTGGGCCTTGTGGGCCAGGATTACCTACAGGTCCAGTAGGTCCAACCGGGCCCTGTGCTCCTGCTGCTCCTAAAGCACCTCTTTGACTTACAAAGAAGACTGCGGTCCAAGTATTGCTAGATCTAGATACTTCTGCAAGAATTGCGTCTTGTGCAAAATCTATAGGTATTGTTTGCTTATAATGATACTGTCCTGAGAAAGTTCTTGTAAAAGCATTTCGTACAGTTAAAGAAGTATTACTTGCAATTGAAACTACTTCTCTATATTCTGATGTGGCTACTTGGGTTCCTGCACTACTAGCAGTAGTTATTTTTATAAAACCGCCTTCATAATAATCTGAAGTAAAAGATGTGCCGCTTCCTGTAACCTCTCTGCTTCCAGAAGATACAGATACTGTGCCAGAGCTTGCTGTTAAACCATTATTTGAAGCACCTAGTTCTACTAAATACTCTTGATTTGCAGGAGAGTTATTTTCATCTGTTGCTACTGTATCTCTATAAATTGCTACTGCTTTCCACGGATCAGAACCTGTTTCACTTTGATCAAAGAGTAAGTAGCCTGTTTGTCCGCTTGTAAGAGCAGAAAAACTTTGAGTCTGTTGAGCAGTAGTAGCATTATCATACTGTAAAGAAAACCCTCCGGGTGCATCATAAACGTAATTATTAGAACCTAGGTCAATAAGACCTGAAGAACTGTTTATTGTTGCACTGCTGCTTAGTAATCCTCCCCGAGCTAATCTACTGATTCTATTTAGGGTGATCGGTAATGCACGAATACTCTGCTGAACTTCTTTCCAAGGAGAAGGAATGCCCAAAGTATTTATTGTACGAATTCTTACTGTGTAAACTCCAGCATCTATATTAGGAATATTAAGAGTAGTTGTACCTCCAGGAATATTTTGTATAGTTACAAAACGGTTATTACCTCCCTGATCTGAAGTTATATTATGTTGAATCTCAAAATGAGAAAGAAAACGATAAGTAATTGATCGAGTATCTCCATTACTATCAAGTATAGACTCAACTGGGGTTGACCAGTTAATTGACAAGTTCATTGCTGAAGGAGTTCCATCTTTATCTGAAAGACCCGTATTTACTTGATCAATATCTAAGTTAGCTGGAGCAGGAACAGGATCTGTTCTCTTTGGAGTAGGATTATATTCATTAATCTCTACTTTTTGAGGAATATCAATTTCATCGTACTTTGAAGTTACATACTTTGAAGCCGCTATATTATATTTTTGTCCTTCGTCTTCTTCCTCAATACCTAATACGCGAAACTCTTGTAAGTCATTTGTATTTACATCATCCTCTCTTCCAACCGCCCAGATCGTATCCTGTTGGGGCGCAGAAGAAAAAGCACTAGAAACTAAAATAGAACTAGCACTTGTTGCAGTTACGCTATTATGAATTGCTTTTATTTCAACTCTTGAACTTTCAGAAAACTGAGTTGTAACAGAATTTCCAGAGTCATCTACAAGATTTGCTGCTTGTTCCTGCGTTATAATTGCACCGCCAGATGCATTCTCTAAAAGAAGTTGTCCTCTTGTATATGCAACACTGTTAATAGTGGCAGAATCTTGAGCAAGATAAACTGCTGGTTCTGTATATATTAGATACAAATTACAAGCATTGCCTGCAACACCTCCAGGAAAGGCCACTGTTCTGTCAAGTACAATTTGTGTAGTAGTAGAACCAGAACCTACTCGTCCACTACTTTCAATATTAAATTGTCTTTTATCTTGGACATTGATAATGTCGCCCGGTCTTAAAAAAGCTGCATTTATTCCAGTAGAAAAACTAATAATTTCTGTTTCTTGAGTATCAACAGCCAAGTGCCAGTCAGCTAGCCTTTTTGCTTGAGATTCCGAAGTACAGCCATACGCAGTTATATCACTAGATATTATATTTCCAGTTTTTTCAATGTTTGCTGTATCTTCAACAGTTAAAACTGTAGCTTTAAAAAATTCATCAGGATTATTCCAAGTAACATTTATTTGATTAACTCTAGCTTTTGTTCCTGTATACGCATAGTTAAAAACACCATCTTTTACGTTTCCAGTAGTAAAAGTATAGACAGGCTCTTTTGGACTATCTTGAACAGTTGTTATCTCTCCATTTATCCAATATAGCATTGCTCGAAAAGAGCTTGCTAAGTCCTTAACTACTTTATAAGCTTCTTGTTGGCTTGCAATATAAGTATTTAATCGAAAACGAGGCTCTTGACCCCCTTTTCCATTATCAACAAGTTCGTCACAATACCTACCAATTTGATAAAGAGAAAATTTATCTATGTCTGATTCTTTTACAAAGTCACCTAAACCAAACTCTTTATCGGTTAAAAGATCATAAAATATCCATGCAGGATTATCTGTATAAACTTTTCTTGCGTTTACATGAGTAGAAGAATATGTAGCAAGATCTCCTCGGAGGGCCCCAGTCCATGCTTGATATGTACTTGCGTCCAATCCTGTAGTTTGATTACGAGTATATTTAGCTTGTAAAGCTCCTAATTCTTCTCTTGTTAAATAATTTGTAGGAACTTTTACTTTTCTTCCTTGAAGATGGTAAGCTCTTGAAGGAGGAGAGGAAAAATCTTCGGCAGCAAATGAAACAGCAGCATAAGCTGTTGTTGGATAAGAAAGTTTATCAGTAATCGCCGCTTCTATAGTTTTTATCTTTGCAATACCTGTAAAGCTTGCGCCATCTGCTGGATTGTATTTATTTACATTTTCTGGAGTAATCCTTCGTACTTCTATAAACCAATCATGCAAAGGTTGGTATTGACTAAGAGGTATTACAAAACTCTTTACAAAAGGAGTAGTTTGTTTTTGCTTAACTATAGTACCATTGCCGGTTCTACGTATTCCTGCTGAACTTCCTTGAAAAAAATCTTCAATTTGATCTTGGTGGTCAAAGTTTGTTCCTGTAACCCAACTATATGTCGAAGTTCTAGAATTAAGTGAAGCATATGGTTGGTGTAGTCCATCAATATAGTCGCTTCCCCCATAATCTCTTCCGATTATAAGTTTTTTATCATAAGAAGTTTGATTTGAAGAATACTTATAGTGAAGAATCATTTGTAATTCAACACCAGCTTTTCCTTGATTTCCCTTTGGAGAAATATACTGAAGTCCTGCAGGAAACTCTATGGTAATAGTTACAGTATCTATTTCCTGTTTGGTATTTTGTCCAAAGTTAAAAGCAGCTGCACTTATATTTGTAGCACTTGCACTTCCTCCTACGGTAATTCCTCCTGTTCCAGAATACCATGTTAAAGAAGTATTCGGAGCTATCATATACGATGCTGAAGGAACGGAAGCTCCATAAGCTTTATTTATCGGAGTTTGATATCTTGTGCCTCTTTTTAGTTGTGCCCAAGCATTATCATAGTTTAATCCTTGCGATGAAGTTCCATAGTAATTCACCGCATTTGATAAAGATGTGGCGGCATTAGTAACATTTGTTAATACTGATGTGGTAAGAACTGCGGTATTTGCATTAGTAATTGAACTAATTTTATAAGTTTTATCTACCCGAAGAGTTTCATTTGAAGAAACTGCTTTGGAGATAGGAGGTTGAATATAGGCTTCAGTTCCTCCTCTTCTAGAAATCATCACTCCTCGATATGTTTTTCCGTCTGGGCCTGCTCCTGGAATTATTATTTGGGTTTGTACTTCGTCTTCGTAGTCTGCGAGTAACGTTCCCGCAGCATTAAAGCCCATATCATCAGTAAAAAAGTTGCTTGTAGTAACAGTTACTATAGTATCCCCAGGAGAAAGAGAAGAAGCAAGAGTAGTGCTTTTTCCAGCACCACGAATAAGTAAATAGCGATCTCCTTTTGATAAATCAACTCCTGTAAATAAACCTCCTGCATTTGTTACATTTGCACCATTTGCAGATACAGTTCCTTTTTTCCCTCGAACAGCAGCATAGGTAGCAGTATCTGTTAAAGCAGTACCATTTAAATAAACTCCAGAAAGTCCTCCAACAAGACCATTTATCTCTCCTGCAGCAAGAAGGTCTGTTATGATACCAAACTGCTTTTCTCCAGCACCATGATTTTGTTGACTCGTTATACTTGTCGAGTTTGTTTCCGGATCAAATTGTGGTCCTCTTCCCATTACCATTACGACACCACACTTATATTTACATCTATGCTGTCGTCCATTAAGGGATTTCTATCAACTATATCATCCAAGGGTTCGACAGGAACAGGAGAAGATACAGTGCTATCATTTGTATCATTGTTTGGGGGAAGAGCTACGTCAGAAGCAGTATAGTCAATTACCGCTGATCCGACTGATCCTTCATTATCATAAGGCCCTAAATTAATTGGTGTGGTTTGATAATGAACAGCAACAGGCATTCCACCAACTATTAACTGCCCATATAGTAAAGGAACTGGCATTCCTTGTGCAACATTGTTTACTGGTCCCCCAAATAAGTATCCTGAGTTTTGTTCAACTCCATCTACAGAAGGATTAGGAGCAAGAATCTGGCTGATTCCCGTCAGCGCTAAATTTGTTGCAACAAATACTCCCATCTGTGCGAAAAACCCTGCTTCTCCTACTGCGGCCGCTCCAATATTCTGAAAAAATCCAGCCAAGCCCCCTGCACCAGATCCGCCCGTTAATCCAATAACTACAATTATTGCAATTGCTGCTAGTATTTTTCCAAGACCAGATTTTGCTCCCTCTGGTACTTCTGTTATAATTATATCCTCTTTTGATATTGAAAGTAATAGCTCTTCGGGAGACTCAAGAACATCTTTTCCTCTCCGAATTTCATATCCTACATCATTGTGAGCAGCTTCGATTAAATGCTCACGAAAGCCAGGAGTCTGACATTCAATTAATTTAAATATATCACGAATATTATCACACGATGTTTCCCATCGCGTTCCAAATTTTGCAATATCTCCATTTAAGATAACTGTTTGCATCTGTAATATCCTGTTATATTCTTTCCCCAAATTGGAGAATATATTGATTCTCTACAAGAAAGACGATTTACTGCATGGTGCATAAAAAGTCCCTCTCCTAAATACACTCCGCAGTGATTTGGAACTTGAGCCATCACTTGAAACATTATTCCATCATGTTTTTCTGGCGTTTCTACTTTTTCAAATCCAAATGACTCATACAAGTCACCAAAATAATTTAACCCTTTTTCCCACCAATCATCTTCAAACTGTAGCATTGGTAGTTCTATTTCTAATTCTGTCTTATAGTAATCTCGTACTAAAGACCAACAATCATTTACTCCAAACTCATATTCTCTTCCAAGAAGAGGTGTTCTAATCTCTTTTGGAGTATATACATATTTTTCTACTTCTGGTAGTGAATATATTATATACGGTATTCTTAAAAAGTCACTAGTTTTTTTATCTTTTTCACTTGGCTCACATGAAGCATCTGGATGACTATGAACTACTGCGTATAGATCTCCAATTAAATTTGCTTTTATATAGTCTGAAGGAGATATAACAAAGCCTTCTTCTTTGTCTTCTGCCACATTCTCACAGGGAATCCAAACTATTTTTCCTCTTTTATTTACTAGTAATCCACAGCCTTCCTCTGGATATTTTTCAAATAAATCATTTACTATTTCTTTATCTTCGCTGCTTAGCACTTGGAAAGCCTCCAAAAGGTAAGTATCTATTTGTAGTAGCAATCAAAGGAGATCCACTTGTTCCATCTTGCTGTGCTTGGAATCGTAATCTACAAGAAGAAAGTTTTTTACCACATATGTCTCCTTTGGTCCAAGTTGCTCCTTCAGCTCTTGCTGGATGTGTAGGAGCTATACTTTTTCCTTTTACTTGCCATAAATTTTCTCCATCTAAAACATAATCACAATGTCTAGCATCAGTATAAACACTATATGTTGTACCTGAATTATAAGTAAAATATCTTCTTACTCGCCTCCAGTTATTTGATGAATCAGAAGGAGTATCAGATGTGGCAGTAATTGCTTGCCAATAATTTGCTCGAGTAACACTTGATGTTGTTGCATCGGTACCAACTAAAGTTAGAGTTTGAGCCGTTTGATAATAATTTCCTGCGGTAGCACTTCCTCCGCTCCAGCTTGTAAAAGTAGTTCCAGAAGGAACAATATACTCATCATATTTATTCATGAAGAGATACTGATTTTGTCCAATAAATCTTTGATCCCAGTTGCATCCTCCAACTCTTTGATCGTCTCCAACTCGTGCAGAGGCTGCTTTATATTTAAAAGGACAAGCTCCTGCTATAATTGTTCTTCTTGGTAGTTTTACTCCTGCGACATCGAAAGGGGATGCAAGTTCAAAAGTAAGCATTATAATATTTCTATTTTTTAATCTGTCAAGAATATAAACTGCTTTTGGAAACTCAACGGGAGGAGTTGAATCTCCAGACTCTCCTACTAAATACTTTTGTAGTGTGGTTCGCCTAGTTAATCTTCTACCAATTAATTCTTCTGGGTCTATTCCTCCTATTGCGTTTGTTAGTGCATTTCCTATATTTCCTACACTTACTTCTGGACGATTTTGACTTCCATCGGAAGAAATTTCTATACCATCTGTCATTATAGGTATTGGAATGTAAGTTCTTATTGTTCCATCCGTATCCCGAAATTGAACAGAAGTTGTATCCTCTTCTGTACCATCCGTAAAATATGCAAAAGTATTGTCTGCGTATTCAAGTTTATACAGTGTGACAAGAGCTGAGCCAGGATCTTGCTTTTGTACTTCTTTTACTATTTGTGTCATGGCTCATAAACTCTTCTAAATTTCATGCTTGCAGAGTAAAAATCATCATATGAGTATCTTTGACTCCAATCTTGACAAACAACTTTAATTGTGGTCTCTCCACCTCCAGCATTTGAATCAGGATATGTAAAATTAAAAGCAGTAGTACCTGCTTTATTATTTAAGAAGGCAACAATATCATCTATCTCGGCTTTTGGTCGATTGTTAAATGTTACTGAAAACTCTTGTCTCAAATTGTTAATTCCGTCTTGAATACGTTGTTCATACCCATCACCGAACTGTACTTTTAGTACACGAGGTTGTATGGCATTTGACATTGTACGATCTGGAACTCTGTTTGTTCCTGTTAAATCTTGAAATCCAATTGCCATTATGCTGCTCCGTATGGGCTAAGTATGCCGCCCGGACGTTTTTGTCTTTGAAGCTCTTCTTGAACAGCCATGGAGATCGCTCTTCCAAGATTTGCATTCTGCTCATCTCCTGATTGTGTTGATCGAGTATCTCCATCAGAACTAACATTAATTGTAATATTGTTTCCGTTTTGTGTGTTTCTTCCAATAAATTCTACCGGTATTGCTTTCTTTTGACCCATAGGAATTACAGCTTCTGTACCATGTAACATTGCAGGATACCCCGCCTGTCTTCCACGAGCAATACCCCCTGTACGATATCCTTCCATTACACCTCCATATCGAATAGGAGGAAGAGGAATTGGAGTTGCATTAATTTGAGTTGCCAAACTTGAACTTACAGCTTGTGTATTTGCTATAGATTGTGAACTAGCAGCAGCTGAACCTGCTCCCATCATTGCAAAACTCATAAGCATTCGTGCAACCAATAGCTGTGCAATCATGTCTGAAAGAGCTCTAAGAACTGCTTGAGCCATATTTCCAAAAGCTTCTTTTACAGTCATAGTTCCTTGAACTAATCCATTTAATCCTTCTGAAATAGAATTTGTAAAAGCATCTTGTATATTTACAAGACCTCTCAGTATAATTCCTAATTTTTTATTTTCATACTGTTGTTGTTTTAGTGCCAGTATTTCAAAAGCACCAAGGTCTTTTCTCTCATACCCTGCTTTAATTAAAAACTCTTCGAACTCTCTTTCAACAGGGTTTAAGGAACTTGCTGCAAATACTCTTCTTTCAAGAAGTGCTCCTTCTTTTTCAAGCCTGTCGGCGAGTAAACGATTATGTGCTAATGTAGTTTGTAGCTCATTTGCAGCGTTCACTCTATTTTGTTGCGCTGCTGCAAGATTTTTTTGAGCAGTTGCAATAGCTGCCTCACCTTCTTCGGCTCTTGCCTTTGTTAGTGCTTGTTGTGCTTTTGTGACCTCTGAGATAGCTATTATTTCATTTTCTCTTGCGAGATCAATTGCTGTCTGTCTTTTTAGTCTATCTATATCTCCTTGGCTTCTTCCAATAGAACCTGCACCTGAACTTCTAAACTTTAGAGTTTGATTTAATTTTTGTATTGCAAGCTCTGCTTTAAATCGTGCCTTTGTAGCAGTTAAGATTGCTTCTTCAGTATCTAAGCCTACTTCTTTTACTTCATTGATCGCATATAAATTTCTAAGATTATTTTCTTGTATTTCTACTTCTTGTTGTGCAAGTCTAACTGCTTTATTTCCATTTTCAATATCCTGCGCACTAGCATCTGCTCCATCTACAAGTAGTAAGTTTCTTGCAAGTTCTGCTTGTAAGACCTTACTCTTCAAGTCTACTAGTTTACTTTCTGCATTAAGTTCAGAAATGGATAGTCTTTCTCTTTTTGCATCAAAAGACTGTGAAGCAGTATCTATTTCAGAAATTTTTAATCTATTCTGTAAAACTTTTTCTTGATTATTTAAAAGCTCTGCTTGAGTAACAGAAGCAAGTCTTCGTCTCTCTTTTGCAATACCAAGATTTTTCTTTGCTACGTCTTTTTCATCGTTTAAACCATTAAGTAGTTTTTGTTGTGCTTCTACTGCTGCTTTATCCTCTTCAGTTGCAAAAGCCGGACCAGTAGCTACTTGTTGAGATCTAGTTCTTCGACCTCTTCTGCTTCCTGTAGTTACTTGAACAGTAGAATAGTTTTGTCCACTTCTTTTCTTTTCTAATTCTTCTAACTTTACTTGAGCTTCGTTTAGCTTTGCTTCAAACTCAGGAGCATCAAAAGCAGCAGATACAGTTAATCTAAGTTGATATTCTTTTTCGAGTTGATTAACTAAACTCTGTAAAGGCAACTTAACTATTGCTCCTGTTATATTATTTATTTCTTTTGTAGTATCTTTACTTGCTTGTGCAAGTTGTTGAGTAGCATCCGAAGTAGTAACTAACTCGCTTGCTCTTTTTCGTAGAATAGCTATGTCTTTTTCGCTGACATCTCCATTTTCTTTTATGTTTGTTCCAAGACGCGCAAATTCTGGATCTAACTTTACTAAGTTATCTATGGTAGTAATTATACCTTCTTTGTACTCTTTGAATCCTTTTGTCTTTGTCTTTTTATCTAAGCTATTGATTTGTGAAATTAAGTCTTCGAGATTTGCTTGTTTAACTGCATTACCTACCTGTGTTAAACTTTCAGTATATGTAAGCAATCCTTCTTCGGCTCTTAGTTCATTTACTTTTCCTAAGTGCCTATTCAATTCATCTGTTTTACTTGTTAATTCTTCTATTTCTTCCTGAGCAGCTTTGGCCGCCTTACTCATTGGAAAGAAAGCATCCATAGCCATTTTTCCTAAATCAAAAAGTAGTAATCCTATTCCAAGTAATCCTGCTCCTTTAAAAGCCAAATCAACTACTTTTGCGCTTCTTTTTGCAGCATTAGCCATTGCCCCGAAAGCTTTTGCAGACTTAACTTGAACTCCTGCAAAAAACTTATCCATAGTTATCTTCATGCCTGCAGCACTTCTACGAACCACCATCTCATGTTTCTTTAGAATTCGTTCTCGCATTTGAAAAGCCGCTCGAGCAGATTTAACTTGAGCAGCATCCATGCCTTTAAATATTCCCGTTTGAACTTTTGCGTGATTTCTTAGTTGTGCTTCTGCATTTTTTAATGCTTTATCTGCACTTGCTCGTCCACGAGCTGTAGGCTGTCCAGAGCCTGCAATAAACCCTCTTGCAGTATTTGCTCCCGCCCCGCTTGCTGTTACTCCTGCAGACTTTGCTAAATTATCTGCTTGCTTTGCAACTTCTTTTTGGCTTGCTCCAAGAGTTGCTGCTTTTGCAGAAAGTGTATCAAAATCTTTTTGCGCAGACTCAGCAAACCTACTAGCATCTTCTGCAGCGTCTTTTGCTGCTTCACTAAAGTTATCTAAGTTAGGAATTATAGAGCGAACAAGAGGAAGGGCTAAAACTCCAAAAACAGCAACTAGAGCGCCAACATTTTTGGATAAAAATTGAAGAACAGGAGTGATTCCTGTAGCTACAGAAGTCTTAATTGTATTCAAAAGATCATCAAAAGCTTTACCAAACTGAGAAACAGCAAAAGCATCTTCATCCATTATCTTTGCTATTTTATCAAATTTTTTCTCGGCTTCATCAAGAACAAAGTTAGCAACGGCTTGACTTCTTTCAAAAGCATTCAAATCTTTTGCGGCTTTTCCTATAGAGGCTGCATACTCTTTTGTAGCAGGCTCTAATCGAAGTATGATACCAAGTTCATCTAATAGTTCGGGTTCTGCTTTTGTAACACCACGAATCAAACGATTAAATGAATCTGTTAAATCTCTTCCAAGTGCAAAAGAAACATTTTTTGCTGCTCCTGCTAAACCTGTAAGTTGTTTTTCAGTAAGACCTGCTGCAGTACCTATAGCTGTTGCTTGTGCTGCATCTTTAAATTTAAGTTGTCCTGCAGTTGCATCTTGAAGTGCTTTTGTAATTCCTGCGTAGTTAGTTCCCATCATTGCGCCAAAAGCTTGTTGGCCTGCAATTAAGTTTCGAGTATCCGCAGCATCCGATAAAAATCTAAAAGCAGCAGTAACAGCAAATACACGAGCTGCAAGTTCAGCATATGCAGGAACAATTCCCCCGCTAATTCCTTGTGTCATCTTACTAAAGTTTTTAGTAAGGTTTGAAGACATTGCAGCAGCGCCTCTCATTTGACGCTGATTATCTAATGCTCCTTTACTTGATTTTACGAGTGCTTTTTCTAATTTTGCAGAGTCGACAGCAAGCCGTTGTGTTGTGCCTTTATCATCAACAACTACATCAATAAATATTTGCTTTTTCTTTGCCACTATTTAATACTCTTTGCTCGCTTTTCCTTTGATTTTTGCTTTTGCATTCTATCTGAAATTACTAAGTTTTCATATAACTTAGCAAAATAAATAACATCTTTTTTATTTACGTCAAAGTGATATATTTTAAATAAAAAGTCTGCTGAACTCCAATCTTTTCCTAAATAAGTTCCTGACATTCCATCCCAACGATCCGATAAAAGGTCAAACATAAAAAATGCCACTTGAACTTCATACGGAAATGCAGAAGCCTCCAGTGGCATTTTATTTGGATCTGGGTCTTGTCCTAGCTGTTCACAAAGCATTAAATACTTTTTTACATCAAAATTTGATGAGGATTCTTTTACATAACGCTCAAGTAGTGCTACTGTAGCTTCTACTTGTTCCCAGTAAAATTTTCTAAATCTCCTACTGTTTCTGTAACCCAGGTGTCAAATGCAGTTGCGTTTTTCATTAACAACTCTGCATTTTCCTGAGTAAACGGCAGCTCATCATCTGGACTCAACTCTCCTATATCTACCAAAAGAAGCTCTTCTAGGTAACGATATTTGAGACCTTTCCAGCCTTTTAAAACTGCTTTTGTATATTCTACAAGAAATTTATCATCGTCCAACTCTTCTAAAGGCTGGTGCGTTTTCTTATCCCACTTAGTTTTTATACATTTTTTTCTAAGCTTAATTAGTTCTTCTCTCGCCAAATAACATATATCAACTTCAAATCCTGTATAACCAGGAAAGTCAATTGCAACAGTCTTGCTTGGCGTCATAAGACTGGCTAAAGAAATGGGTATATCGGTCATGAAAAAATCCTCGTAAAATCAACAATTTAGATAACGTATATTTTACTTGACAGAAGTAAAAATGTCAAGAAATATTTTTTGTATGGTGGGAAGAAAAAAAGGGGCCGAAGCCCCTTCTTCTTATGCAGGTGCTAGACCTAAGTATTTGAGAGTTACCTCATTTGTAGCATCAATCGTAGAAGGTAGACCTTGGAAAGTTGTTTCAAGAGAAATAACATCTTCCACACTGTGAGAAGGAATCTCGAAGTGAGCTGTAGGGAAAACTACTTCTAAACGAGGGGCTGCCGAAGCACCACCAATCTTAAATGCAGTTGCAAACTTATTTACAACTTTATTTCTTGCTGCAGTCGTTGTGAGATCTGCGAAAAAGTCTGTTGAGGTTCCTAAGTTACTAACAGTATCTAGTGCTAAATAGCACGTAAAGGATCCGCTTACAGAACGCGCTCCGGTAACATGACCAATAGGCAAGTTAACCGAACCAATTGTTTCTGGAGTTAGGAATGTGATATTATTTGAAATGGTAAAACTTCCGCCCGTAAGAGTAAGATTATATACACCATTATTACTCGCTCCGGGGAAGGTAGTAGTATCATCTGCGGTAATTGTAAGCTGGGTTAGTCGATTACGAATATAATTATTCGTAGCATCAATTGCTTCAAATACCGTACGAGTAGGTTTACTAGCGGATACCAACGTTGTCGCAAAACCCGACCAGTTAATTGTTGCAATACCATCAATATCAAAATCAACAGTTGCTTCATTTACAACAGCATCAGTACACTTATAGATTGTGGGATTGCCCCCAGCATCATCCAGTGAAAAATAAATATCTGCAGTTCCCAAAGTAGATGTATTTGAATTAGCAAATGTAATATCTAAGTCGGTAGCGTCTGTGGTTAAGCCACTTAGTGCAGCATTTGCTGAACTACTAGTTGCAGTATAGGTGGCAGGACCAGCCATAAGAGCCCATAAAATTTCTTCTACAGCATGATGACTTGTTACACTGTTTTTGTTTGCATTTCCTGCAACGTTTGTACCTGCAGATTTGAAAGGACGAACATAAGTAGAAAAAGACCACTCAACAGGTGCGAGTGAGTCGTTAAATACTCTTCGTCCACGCTTACTTACACCGGCAGAGGATTCCATTTCTGCGAGTGTTACTTCTGTTGAATTATTAGCCTGACTAAAACTAAATCCATCAAGAACAGGAACCTCAAAGACTCCGTTTGTTACTTCAATATAGACTTTAGTGTCGCGACTAAAATACAAATTAGTAGCCATAGTTTTCTCCTATGAAACTTGAAAAGACTTGGACGTGAACGTCTGTTCGTGCCAGTATTTTCTAATAACGAACCTCTATTAGAATTTCTCCTATACCTAGTGGCTCGAGTACACCTTCATCAGTATCTATACTGAGTATTGTGATCTGTTGCGTTTTAAAAACGTTATTTTGTCTGTCAGAGTATTCTAACTGACCGTTATCCTCTAATACGGTCTCAATATCTTCCATAAGGATATTGAGAGCATCTTGAGCGTCCTCTTCCTGAACGTAGCATCTAAGCGTTACAGATAAAAATCTGTCTTTATAACCACCGCCTTGATACTCTCTTGTTTCTGCTCCAGCATTTAGATGGACTGCAGGAAACTGATCTACTTCATCCCAGAATTTTAAAAATGGATGAACATTATTTTGCAAGTCTGATAAAAATGCGCCCGAGCCATCAATATCTTTAAGTTTTTCGGCAAGAGCTCTTACTATATTCGCTCTTCGAGAAGTATAAGTTCTGCTACTGGTTGTCATTAGATTCTCCTCGTATATAATCTTCCAATAGCGAATTGAGCTGCTATTTCTCGTATAGAAGCATCTATAAGAGGTCTGGGATCTCTTTTTGGATCTGCAAATCTAGATCCGCTTGTTGTTTCAAATACCCCATAAGGATTTCTTTGGTAAGTATATCCAATGCTAGGAAAACCTTGTCTAGTTTGTGAGACATCTGTAATTCTAACACTACCTGCGAAAGTTCCTGTTCTGTTTTCTAATCTAGGAGGTCCCATATTCTTTATCACAGTATCGTTAATTCTTGAGTTCATTATACCTAACAAACTTTTAATATTTAAACTATTTCTAGTTGCAGGAGTTTGTCGACCTTTAGGAACTACTGTAGGTCTACCTTTTGTTACTGTAGTTTTTCCTTTTCTATCTTTATCCCTACTTTTAGTATCTGCTTTTCCTTTATTTTTTAATTTTACTTTTTTTGGATCAATATTTTTGTCTATAGTTACTTTTATTGTTTGTCCTTTCTGGACTTTTATATCAATAACTTTAGATATAGCTACAGAAAAAACCTTGTCTCTAAGGGGTGAAGAGCCCTCTAGTGCTACTATCTCTCCTACATCTATCTTTTTAAAGAACTTTTCAATCAGTTTCTTTGCTGTTGTTTCTCTTGCTTTATCAGTAACTCTATTAGTATATTTATCTTGAAACTCTACTATTGGAATATACTCTTGTTTAATTTCTCCGTCAGGTGTAACTATGGAATCATATTGAATAGTTACTTTCTTTATTGCATCAACAACGGGAGCATCAATGTCTCCCTCATCAAAAGCGTTTTGCAAAAACTTACTAAACTCATCATTAAACTGCTTTAAAGACTCTTTATCATCACCTAAGGCAGTATCAACTTCTCCAAAAGCTCTTGCTGCTGCAACTCCAGATACAGCAACACCATCTCCTGCTCCATGTCCTCTATCAACTCGTGATATAATTTTTTTGAGTTGAGCTTCAGTTGCATTAACAAACTCTTTTATAATTTTTGTTTTTATTTCTGCCATCACACTAAAACTTCTTACTACAAACGCTTCATTTGCCAGTATTTTTTTATACAGATGAGGACTATTCTTTTTAAGATGCTTCCCTGCTGGCGTTTGCTCTATATCTTTTCCTCCATCTGGATATAAAAGATTTTCTGCAATATAAGTATCTTGATATGTCTTTGCTATCTGTCGTGCTTTTGTCAAGTCATCAGCACTTATCTGTACAAGACTAACATTTTTTATGTGTTTTCTTTCAGTTAGCTCTTTTATAGTATCATTTATAAAGTTTAAGTTGTCTAAAAATAGTATTTGAGGTCGTACTTTTTGTAGAGTTGCTCGACTCTTTTTTACGCCTTCGCTTGAAAGATGCGCTTTTACTTTTTCTGCAAGTTCTTTTCTTACCGCCGATTCCATTAGAAATTTTTGTACAAGTCTAGAACTCGCTTAATGTGATCTGGAAAAG
>CAACVD010000102.1_pt1 | contig 19241 bp, 25 predicted proteins | sample 2381771 | NCBI WGS metagenome assembly CAACVD01 (sample SAMEA5211965, study PRJEB30684) | marine metagenome | biome: Marine; feature: Epipelagic; material: Water | collected 2015-10-15 | depth 15 m | reverse complement strand
GTTAAGGAAGGATTTAAGTATGAAGCTGGCAAACAGTTGGCTTTCAACGCTCGATTCAAAACCTCTGACGCAGATGCCTCAGATGTGGTGATGGGTTTACAGATCACGGACACCAGCCCGCTGGATGTATCCGATGGTATCTTTTTCTTGCTTACAGACGGGTCAACTACTCTGACGTTTATCGTAGAAAAGGACGGTACACAGAGCACTTTGGATCTACCAACCGCAATGGCCGATGACACTTTTATGACTGTCGGCTTTATGTATGACCCGAAAAGCCAGAAGTTTCACGTCTATCAGAACAACACTGAGGTCGGCACCGTAGCGTCTACAAACGCGCCTGACGATGAAGATCTGACGGTTTCTTTTGGTATTCAGAATGGCGCGGCGGCGGCAAAAGTCCTGACCGTAGATTACGTGACGGCGATGAAAGAGCGCACAGCCAGCACTGAACTCTAAATTGGAGGTTCCAAATGGCTGATGCAGTCACTTCGCAAACCATTCAAGACGGTGAACGCAAAGCCGTCTTGAAATTCACCAATGCCAGCGATGGCACTGGTGAGTCGGCCGTAAAAAAGGTAGATGTTTCTGCCTTGACATCAAACACCCGCGGTGAGGCTTGCACCGCCGTCACAATCAACAAGATTTGGTGGCAGTGTACTGGTATGAGCGTCAAAATAGAATTTGACGCCTCTACCAACGTGCTGGCTATCGGCTTGTCAGAGAACTCCAATGGTCATCACGACTATTCTGATTTTTCCGGTATCCCAAATAACGCGGGCTCTGGCAAAACTGGTGACTTGGATTTCACGACGGTCGGACATTCGAGCGGCGATAGCTACATGATTATTTTGGAGCTTATCAAGAGTTACGGTTAATTATGGCAACGACCAAAGACGTTAAACGACTCCCCTCTGGGCGATTAAAGTACAGAGGGGAGACTTTTGCTGGCTACAACAAGCCGAAGCGAACGCCTGGTAAGTCTAAAAAAAGTGCGGTTCTTGCCAAAAAAGGGGATGAGGTCAAGCTGGTCAGGTATGGTGATAGCAAGATGACGATCAAAAAAAGTCAGCCTGCTAGGCGCAAATCTTTCCGAGCAAGACATAAATGTGATACAGCGAAAGATAAGTTTTCGGCCAGATACTGGTCGTGCAAGGCTTGGTGAGGAAGAATTATGTTAGCAAAAGCAATGTCAGCGATTTCTAATAGGGCCAACGCCGCGCGTGGCTTGGGTAGCATCCCGATGACACCGCAGGGCGGTCTTGTCCAGGTTAAGGAAGGATTTAAGTATGAAGCTGGCAAACAGTTGGCTTTCAACGCTCGATTCAAAACCTCTGACGCAGATGCCTCAGATGTGGTGATGGGTTTACAGATCACGGACACCAGCCCGCTGGATGTATCCGATGGTATCTTTTTCTTGCTTACAGACGGGTCAACTACTCTGACGTTTATCGTAGAAAAGGACGGTACACAGAGCACTTTGGATCTACCAACCGCAATGGCCGATGACACTTTTATGACTGTCGGCTTTATGTATGACCCGAAAAGCCAGAAGTTTCACGTCTATCAGAACAACACTGAGGTCGGCACCGTAGCGTCTACAAACGCGCCTGACGATGAAGATCTGACGGTTTCTTTTGGTATTCAGAATGGCGCGGCGGCGGCAAAAGTCCTGACCGTAGATTACGTGACGGCGATGAAAGAGCGCACAGCCAGCACTGAACTCTAAATTGGAGGTTCCAAATGGCTGATGCAGTCACTTCGCAAACCATTCAAGACGGTGAACGCAAAGCCGTCTTGAAATTCACCAATGCCAGCGATGGCACTGGTGAGTCGGCCGTAAAAAAGGTAGATGTTTCTGCCTTGACATCAAACACCCGCGGTGAGGCTTGCACCGCCGTCACAATCAACAAGATTTGGTGGCAGTGTACTGGTATGAGCGTCAAAATAGAATTTGACGCCTCTACCAACGTGCTGGCTATCGGCTTGTCAGAGAACTCCAATGGTCATCACGACTATTCTGATTTTTCCGGTATCCCAAATAACGCGGGCTCTGGCAAAACTGGTGACTTGGATTTCACGACGGTCGGACATTCGAGCGGCGATAGCTACATGATTATTTTGGAGCTTATCAAGAGTTACGGTTAATTATGGCAACGACCAAAGACGTTAAACGACTCCCCTCTGGGCGATTAAAGTACAGAGGGGAGACTTTTGCTGGCTACAACAAGCCGAAGCGAACGCCTGGTAAGTCTAAAAAAAGTGCGGTTCTTGCCAAAAAAGGGGATGAGGTCAAGCTGGTCAGGTATGGTGATAGCAAGATGACGATCAAAAAAAGTCAGCCTGCTAGGCGCAAATCTTTCCGAGCAAGACATAAATGTGATACAGCGAAAGATAAGTTTTCGGCCAGATACTGGTCGTGCAAGGCTTGGTGAGGAAGAATTATGTTAGCAAAAGCAATGTCAGCGATTTCTAATAGGGCCAACGCCGCGCGTGGCTTGGGTAGCATCCCGATGACACCGCAGGGCGGTCTTGTCCAGCAAGTCATTGCGGACAGACAGCGCGTTCTGGACTCTTTCACGCCCAATCCATACGACCAATATCAGTATCTAATGGAGAATCCAGCCACACGGCAGGCGCCTTCAGACGTCACTACGATGCCCGTAGATCCTATGCCTGCACCACCGGCTAATACTTTCACCAATCTTTTGGACACTGTACAGAGCACTACGGGCGGATCGGGCCCAGCAACAATGAGCCCATTGGAGGCGCGCATTGCTGAGCTGATGGGAAACAGGGGCATGACACAGGAAGAGGCCGCGGCAAATCAGGCTTTTGCGGCTCAGCAGGGCGCGGATCTCAATAACGACGGGGCGGTTACTAACGCTGAATATGCTGAGTATTTGCGCAGTCAAGAGCCCACCATGTCTACGATGCCAGTCGGAGAGGCGGTTCCCTTCAATCAAAATCCAACAGGCGGCGGTTTTCTTTCAAGTATCTTTAGCAGTGACGGCGTTCAGAAGGCTATCGATGACTATAGAGCGTCGATGGCAGAGCAGTCTGGCAACATGGATATGACACCGGCAACCCCTGAGCCGTCAGAAGACCTTCAGGAGCGCATCAGAGCGCTCATGGGCGGCTCTGGCATGATGGGAGGAATGATCCCTAACATTGACGTGAGTCGCCTCAGACAGATGATGGCGGACCTCTACGGGGGTCAGACTCCGCAGATACGGCCACCTGCCGTTGACTCCACACGCCCAAGACAGATCATGGTGGATCCAGCCAGGGCACGAACTACTCCGCCGATGCGCGGACCAAACCCTGGATTTTCTGGAGATTTGAGATAATGCCAAAAGCCAAGGCTAAGCCCAAGGCGAAAAAGAAAGCAAAGTCTCGGGTAAATGAGGCAGGAAATTACACAAAGCCCACCCTGCGCAAGAGGTTATTCAGCCAAATAAAAGCAGGGTCAAAGGGCGGCAGGAGTGGTCAGTGGAGTGCCAGGAAGGCTCAGATGCTGGCATCTGCCTATAAAAAAGCTGGGGGAGGATATAAGGACTAATGGCCCTTAAGAAGTCACAAAAGTCCTTAAAAAAGTGGACGAAGCAGAAGTGGCGAACTAAGTCTGGCAAGCCCAGCACTCAAGGAAAGAAGGCCACTGGTGAGCGTTACTTGCCTGAAAAAGCCATCAAGGCAATGTCGGACAAAGAATATGCGGCCACGACCCGCAAAAAGCGAGCAGACACAAAGAAAGGTAAACAGTTCTCTAAGCAACCAAAAAAGGTTGCCAAGAAGACAGCGAGGCATCGCAAATGAAGATTGATGAAAAAAAAGCTGATTTGAACAAAGACGGCAAGCTATCTGGCTATGAGAGAAAGCGTGGTGAGGCTATAGCGCGTAATATGAATAAAGGCGGCTATGTAGAGGTACAGGGCCGTGGCTATGGTGCAATGATGGACAGCAAACGTAAGAAAACCCGAATCCCAAAATAGTGAGGTTGTTATGAAAATGAAAGCTAAGAACATGAAAGGCGGCATGATGAAGACCAAGGGTTATGCCAAGGGCGGTATGTTATCTTCCGTCATGGAGGCCACAATGCCAGCCGCAAAAGCAATGATGGAGAAAAAGGCTAAAAAACGTGGTGGACCGCAGAGACGCAAAATGGCTAAAGGCGGTGCCATGAAGACCAAGGGTATGCCAACAGGCGGCGTGATGAAGACCAAGGGCATGGCAAAAGGCGGCGCCATGAAGACGAAGGGCGACGCAAAAGGCGGCATGAGCAAGAAGATGCGCGCCCCGAGCACCAAAAACAGCGGTCTGTTTGGAAGATAAATGGCGTATTTGCAAAGTAACATCCCGTACTTTAAGTGCTGGGTGCGCAGGGAGTACACGCATAATCATCAGAAATACCACGGCGAGTTTATCCACGCCATGGCTATTGCTGTTACGACCATGCCGAAGAGGTGCTTGAGTTTCCAGTTGATTTTTACTGGAGCAGAGACCTACGACGACGATGACGAGCCTAACGTGCATGGCGGTGCCATGTGGGCTCGTATGCCGATTACCGCGTTAGTTGGCGATACTCCTCTGGATGAGTGGCCTGAGCCAATGCCCGTCTGGGCGGCTCAACCGTGGGACTGTAGCTCTCATCATCACGCAGTGTATGTGCTCGATAGGGCAACGCCCTGCCCATGGCTGGCCATAATCGATGGGGAGATGTACCCCGCCAAATACTATTTTACGGTTGATTACGCCGAAAACGAGATTGCTGACGATCCCGCGCAACACAAACAAAGTCACGTTTTGGAGTTGCTAGATGCAGGCCCTTGGACGGGCAATATCGTTGCCCTGCCGAATAATAGGGTGCGGGTGACTCACCCCGCATGGTTTGAAGCAGGTGAGGGAGCACCTGACTTCCGACCCTCTCAGCATATCCATTACTCTAAATCTGATTTAGACTACACCTTGGACGTAAATCAGGTTTTTAATAACCTATACGCGGGTGCTGAAGATGGCGACGAGCGGCAGTAAAGATTTTGAGCTAGACGTAGCGGATTATGTAGAAGAAGCGTTTGAGCGGTGTGGACTTGAGCTCCGCACTGGCTACGACCTTAAAACAGCACAAAGATCCCTGAATCTGATGCTGGCCGAGTGGGCTAACCGCGGTCTAAACCAGTGGACAATTAATCAAAAGACCATTTCTGCGGTCTTAAACACCATTCAATACACGATTGATTCCGTCAATCCCACGTCAGTAATTGATGTGCTAGACGTGTTTGTGCGGGAAACTGTGCAAGGCACTACCACTGATATTCCGCTCAGCAAGCTCTCTCGGGCGGAATATGCCCACATATCTACAAAAACGACCACAGGCAAGCCGAATCAATATTTTGTTGACAAGCAAATAAGCCCGACTATCACGGTCTGGCCCGCTCCCGACAAAAACTCGGCATACACCTTGCATCTAAATGTTTTGAGCAGAATGGATGATGCGGACGCTGGGGCGAACACAGTTGAGGTGCCTTTCCGTTTCTATCCCTGCTTGGCCGCGGGGCTCGCATATTATATGGCTTTGAAAAAAGCCCCCGAAAAGGTGCCGCTCCTCAAGCAATTGTACGAAGAGGAGTTTGAGAGGGCCCTGTCGCAAGACCAGGCTCGGGCGAGCTTCCGCGTTGCCCCTGATTTGACGATTTATAGGATTGCGTAATGACATTTGCGGCAGGCAAAAACGCCTACGGCATCTGCGATATCACTGGCTTTCGCTATAAGCTCAAAGATATGCGTAAAACGTGGGATGGCTTATTGGTGGGGCCAGATCAATGGTCTCCAAAAGAGCCGCAGATACAGCCTCCGCCAACGCCAATTGATCCAGAGGCTGTACGCAACGCCAGAATTGATCCGTCCAGCGACGGCAACGATGGCAATTTTTTTATGGTGTATACAAATGTGGGCCTTGGTAAACTGGGCACACAATTGACTACTTTTGAAGTCACCGCTTCAGTTGGAACTGTCGAGGTTACCATCACATGAGCTTTACACTCGCAACGCTAAAATCGACGATTCAAGATTATTTGCAGGTGGACGAGACCACTTTCAACAATAATTTAGATAGATTCATTCGTGAAAGCGAAGATCGCATCTTCAAAAACGTACAACTTCCTGAGCAACGTCAAAATGTGACTGGCTCAATGACTGCCGGTACAAGATTTCTGGCTACCCCCTCTGATTTTTATGCGCCGTTCTCTTTGGCGGTAATTGATAGCAATGTCTATCATTATTTAGAGTTTAAGCACCCCAGCTTCATTAAGCAGTTTTCCCCCAACACTGCCACACAGGGCAGGCCAAAGTATTACTCTACGTTTGACGACACGGCGTTTGAGCTTTCGCCTATACCCAATTCTGCATATTCGGTAGAGCTTCATTACCTATACAAGCCGAGCAGTTTGACCGTTGGGGGCGATTCAGGCACGACTTTGTTGTCTACTGAACATCCAGATCCACTTTTGTATGGAGCTCTTGTAGAGGGAGCAATTTTTTTGAAAGAGCCGCCAGACGTCATTGGAACTTTTGAGGCTCGATTCAAAGAAGGGCTCGCGAGAATGAAAAATGTCAGTGAAGGACGTGGCACTCGCGATGAATATCGTTATGATTTATTAAGGATAGGTGTAACCTAAAATGTCTAAAATCAGGGAGCTAGAGGGCAAGAAAGTTGCCATCTTGGGGCTAGGTGCCTCTCAAATTGACTACGTAATATCGGTAGAAAATAGCCAAGAATGGGATGAAGTGTGGTGTATTAACTCATCTCTGGCTGTTTTCGATTGTGATCGAGTTTTTATGCTGGATCCAGCATCCCGGTATTTAGATACCGAAGATGCGGGCAATCAAACCGATGTGATGCGTAAATTATTGCCTACGTTTGACAAGCCAATTTACTCGTGTGAGCTTGATGAACGGGTGCCAGCAATCGTTGAATATCCGATTGTAGATGTGATCGAAGATCAAAAATGTGCATATTTGAACAATACCGTGGCTTATGCGATCGCTTTTGGCCTATATAACAAAGTAGGCCACATGGATCTTTTTGGTATGGATTTTAGTTATAAGCACAATATTCATTTTGCCGAGGCTGGTCGAGGCTGTGTGGAATTTTGGATATCTCGCTGTATTAGCGAAGGCGTCAGCATTGGGGCAAGCCCTCGATCTGCTTTGCTAGATAGCAATGTAGAGCCGCATGAGCGGCTGTATGGCTACCATCGACTCGAAGATCCGCTTATGGCTACGCCTGACCAAAGCGGCCAGTGGATTGTTTGCCATCGCTCCCGATTTGCCGAAGCCCAAGAAAAATACGACTTTCAACGCATCGAAATGCCAAGTTCGCCGGAGCCCTACAAAGGATGATGGACGCGAATATAGGGGCGGCGGTGGGGCAGGTGATGGTTGCGACCGCTAGTGATGGTGGTCACGATCCGGAGTTTTGGGCGAAAATTGCCACCGACAGAATCGTACAAATATCCCAGGACGCCCCGCCTCACGTCAGACAGCAGGCGGAGGCTTTTCGCGATCAGGTTTATAGTGTTATTCTGCGAGGGATGAAAAGCGCAATTGTTTCAGACAGAACAACAATTGCTCAGACATTGCGACGTCAGGGACACACACAATTTGCTGACATTATGAAGGAGCTTTAACATGGCAATCACAAGCGCAATTTGCACTAGCTTCAAGCAAGAGCTTTTAGTTGGAACACACAATTTTACCAACGGCGGCAATTCTTTTAAATTGGCTCTGTATACTAGCTCGGCAACTCTCGGCGCAAGCACCACAGCGTATACGACGTCTAATGAAGTAAGTGGGACTAACTACACCGCGAAGGGTGCGGCGCTCACGAATGTTACGCCGACCACTTCTGGCACCACGGCTATTTGCGACTTTAACGATCTTACGTTCGGGACCGCTACTGTGACGGCAAGAGGCGCGTTGATTTTTAATACTTCTGCTTCTGATAAAGCGGTGTGCGCCTTGGATTTTGGATCCGACAAAAGCTCGTCCGCCGGCGACTTTACGATAGTTTTCCCTAGCCCAACAGCAACGGGCGCGATCATCAGGTTGGCATGATGCGCGATGCCGCTAACAAATCTTGAATTTCAGCCGGGAATAGATAAAGAGGCCACAGATTACTCAGCAAAGGGAGGTTGGGTAGATGGCAATCTTGTTCGCTTCCGCAAAAGTCGAGTCGAAAAAATTGGCGGCTGGGCTAAGCTGGGCGCTAATTCTTATCTTGGCACCGCTCGCGCTCTCCATAGCTGGATTGAGTTGGGCGGCAATCGGTATCTTGGACTTGGTACGACGCTGAAGTATTACGTCGAAGAAGGTGGCACTTATAGCGACGTAACTCCTATCAGACTTATCACTTCCGCTGGAGACGTCACATTTTCTGCCGCCAATGGCTCATCAACAATTACGGTAACAGATGTCGCTCATGGGGCGGAAAATAACGATTTTGTTACGTTTAGTGGCGCCGCTTCTTTGGGCGGTAATATTACCGACGCCGTTTTAAATCAGGAATATCAAATTTCCTTGGTTACCGGCACGGGCACATACGAAATCATTGCGAAAGACTCCACTGGAGCCACGGTAACAGCTAACTCTTCTGATTCTGGCAATGGCGGCTCTAGTGTTGTGGGCACCTATCAAATCAACGTAGGGCTAGACGTGTACGTCCCAGCGACTGGCTGGGGGGTAGGAACGTGGGGCGCGGGAGCATGGGGATCTGCCAGTCCCATTTCTAATACTGGGCAATTACGTCTTTGGACCCACGATAATTTTGGGGAAAACTTAATCATCAACCCTAGAGGCGGCAGTATTTATCGCTGGCTTGAGTCTACTGGCACCTCGACGCGAGCTGTCGAACTTTCTGCAATCAGCGGGGCTAATTTAGTTCCGACAAAGGCGCTTCAAATTATTACGTCAGAAACGGATAGGCACCTTATTGTTTTGGGTGCCGACCCAATATCTGGCTCATCTCGAACAGGCACTTTAGATCCTATGCTTATTGCATTTTCAGATTCAGAAAATGAACTTGACTTTGAGCCGACAAACACAAATTCCGCTGGATCTTTACGATTATCTGCTGGCTCTTTCATTGTAGGCGCAGTTAAAAGTCGACAAGAAATACTGATTTGGACGGACACAAGCCTTTATTCCATGTCTTTTATTGGGCCCCCGCTTACTTTTGCAATAAATTTGGTTAATGAGGGCGCTGGTCTTATCAGTCCTAAAGCGGCAGTCACTGCCCCTAATGGCGTATTTTTTGCCAGCAAGACAGGGTTCTACATCTACAATGGCGCTGTTAAGAAATTGCCCTGCGCAGTTCAAGAATATGTTTTTAATGACATGGATTTGGGCCAAGCCTTTAAGTGTCACATGGGGCTTAACAGCGAATATGGAGAAATGTGGTTTTTCTATCCAAGCAAAGAGGATGGCACCGAAGAAATATCTCGCTATGTAATTTACAACTACGAAGAAAATCATTGGTCTATTGGAAGTTTGGTCAGATATGCGTGGCTTGACGCAGGAATTGAAGATGTGCCTTTGGCTACAGCTACGAATAGCTCTGAGCAGTTTGTTTTTCAGCACGAGGTGGGGTATGACGACCTAAATTTGGGGATGGCAAATGTCTTTATAGAGTCAGGCGACATAGACATCAGCGCTGGTGAAAACTTTAGTTTTGTGAAAAAAATTATTCCTGATGTCAAATTTATTGTAGATACAGGAATTAGTAATAATCCAGCGGTCAATTTTGTTTTGAAAAGCCGAGACTTTCCGAGCGATTCTTTAACAACCGATAGCACGTCTCAAATATTAACTAGCACCCAGTTTAAGAATCTGAGAAGTAGGTCACGGCAGATTGTTGTCAGATTTGAATCTGATGATGACCTAAGCACCACTGACGCAACTGGCTATAAATGGCGTCTTGGCACCACCCGTGTCGATTTGCAACCTAGTGGACGTCGATAATGAGCAGATTACTGCCGACACGACTGCCGATTGCAGTTGGCGCAGAAGGCGTGGAGGCAGAGACCTTCAACAGACTCGTTCGCATTTTAGAAATCAATCTTGGAGCGGTAGATTTCACCATTTCTCCCCACTTTAATTCCACAGAAATTTCTCAACAGCAATTTGCCACGGGCGCCATTATCTTTAATACTACGCTCAGTATTCATCAGGCTTTCGATGGCACGGTCTTTCGGAACCTGTACGAGCATCAAAGCTATCCCAGCGGGCTTGGAATGACGTCCGCCGTGGGGTCTGTAACAGTGAGCACGCCATGAACACATTTTTACAGCAAAGAATTTCAGCCCTTGCGGGACAACCCATGGGAATGGCCCAAGGCGGTCCTGTAAATGCGGACCTGATCGACACGTCAGACCCAGAGGTACAACGGGGTTTGGCGGAAAGCGCCATGATGCCGCAGGATCCTGATGAGGCTTTACGTCAGACCATTGAGGGCTTGATGGGCGCCGCACAGGAGACAGAAGATCCGACTGAACGGCGTGTGGCCGAGGGTCTGGCCGAGTCTGCTTTGACTGGCTCTCAGGCGCCGATGGCGGATATGGCTATCCAGTTGGCCCAAGCGGGTAGGGGTCCAGATACTCAGCTCGATTCGTCGTGATGCCAAGCTCCCTGCTTCTTGTCCTTAACATTGTAGTTCGCCAGTTGGATCGATGAGATCTCGGCGCAGTCTCGCTGAAAGGCATAGAAAAATATGGGATTAAGCACATTCTGAACGATGTGCCACATTACTCGATACAGCTCGGGAACCATGTCATGGAGTGTGATCTCAGGGATCTGCCGCAATTTGTCCTCGGTGGGGTTGGGCTCAAACATCCCCAGCTTTTGCATCTCTCTGACCTCTTCCATCAGCATCTTGCAATAGGTGCGCCGCAAGAGGGGCGTCCGGTAGACGTCAGGGAAAACCTTTTTGACGTGCTGGTGTATTGGCAACTTCTCCAGATCCTCGGTCCCGTTCTTAGTTCTAAATCGGGCAATAGCGGGCAGGGAATCTTGAACAGCTGTGTATAGCGGCTGGTTTACCATCCAATGCGATTGCATTGACAAGAGATAATTTTTGACAGTGTACATAAATGTATCAGTTGTGTATGATTAATTGCATAAGTTACCAGATGGAGCGTAATGATGGAAGACGAAAGCATCACCGTTGACGCGGTAAGTGTCGATGTTGCATCAGTTAGTGTGGATACAGACGAAAAATCTGTGCGTAAGCGCAAGTCTCTTGCTGTGGATGAAACCACCTACGAGATGCTGAGCAGAATCTGCGCAGAGCGACGTCGTAGTAAAATCCAACAGTTGCAGGTTTTGATTGAGGCAGAGTTTTATGCCTTGAACCTGGACGGGAATGATTCGTGAAGAATATTTTCAGCAAAAAGAAATCTGTGCCTCAAACCTATCAGCCCGTTCTCGAAGCCAAGGAAGTGCTGGATGTATTTGGGCGCCTAACTCTGCACCAGCAAGCAGTGTTGATGCGGCTGATGAGCAGGAATCTGGCTATCTTATTGCCGTCAGAAACCGTGATGGGGTATGAGCTGGAGTGGACTGTTGACAAAGCAATGATCGTCGCTTTTCCAGCAGAGGATTACGAGGTGGCTACACCAGCCCTGCAATCCCCTGCTGACGCATAGCGATCTGTCGATCATCTTCCGAAGGTATCAGCGTCGGCGACATCATCGCTGGACTGCCACCACCTGTCGGCGTTATCGGGAGGGGCTCGAAATCTAGCATCATCATCGCGCTGGGCGCTAATGTTTGCTCTTCGAGCTCTCGCATTCTTCTGCGCAGATCAAGGTTTTCCTCACCCATCTGCGTGGGCATTCCTTCTGTATCAAACTCCGTGGGCTCCATAGCCTCTGGCATATCAACGCCTCGGGCCGTAGATTGCGTTGCCAAATAAACAAAAGGATTGATTGCATCTAATCCAGCGCGCATTTCCAGTGCATACTTGGGATCAATGATTGCTCTGATAAGCGCGTCTTCATACGCCTCGCGTTGAAAATTTATTGCGGACTGAGACATATCATCAAATCCGCGCACAACCAATCTTTGCGGTATTTCAATAATCGATCTCAGGGCGGTCAATACTGGCTTGGATAAACCAGAGGCTTCTCTCTCCATCGCGCGCATGGTTGCCATCAACGGCTGAGTAGGTGAGCCACCCTGTGTCGCGATATAGCTCACCGCCTGCGCCACCTCAAGGGCATCTTTGAATGCGGCAAATTCTTCAGGTCCAAGTATTTCTTCAAAAGTGGCAACTTTATTCGCTCTTGCTTCCGCCCCTCTGCGGCCTATTTGAAAAGCTCTGCGGGGATTTCTTATTCCAACTCGCGCTAAAAATTTATTGGGCACACCAAAAGGATCCGAAGTGCCCATGATTACGTCATCGAGTTGAGTTCGTAACCAGTTTGCTTTGATGTTTTGCCAAACTGTGGGATCTTCTGTCTGTATTAGGCGACGCAAGTTGCGGACTTCATCCGCAGTCGCTTTGCCAGTAAACATCCTTTGAACCAATGGGACTGCCGCTTGGCCACCCGCCTCTATCGCTTTTCCAAGTCCTGCCAACAGACCGCGCTCTAATAGTTGAAGATGGCCCTTGTCAGGGTCATAAATCGCGGCGGCACGGCCATAAATTGGATTGATTGCTTTTAAAGCGTTACTGATATCGCCTTTAACGCTTGCAATTTGACCCGCAATTGTTCCGCCTTCTGATCTGGCCGTAGTCTCATAAAGCGCTTTTAAATCCTCGGTAACCGCATTGTGGAGCGCCCGCATATCTGTTTTATAACCAGCGCCAGAGGGATCTTTAATAATTGACAACACCTGATTCAATGCTTTTCGCATTTGCCTTCCGGTGTTGGGATCATCGACTTTTGCCTGAATTCTGTTCCCGATTTCTGATATATCAACAATCAGGTCTTCCTCTTCAGCAAGACGGAAAGCGTCGTTATAAACTCGTGTTGCACGCTCCTTTCTCTTGGCGGCCAACTTTTTAGTAACCTCATCGAGAGTATCGGCCAAATCCGCCTCTGCCATAGAGGCGCTTTGCATCGGCATACCTTCTAGCTTTTGACCTGTTTTGCCCGTCATTAATTTGCCGGATTGAAGGGTGTCAAAAAATTCGTTTAGTACCTCCTCCATTTGGAGGGCACGGTCGTTGTAAAAGTCAAAAAGTTTTTGAGAAGATGGTTGCATTTGAAGATAACGCTGTATTTGTCCTGCGTTACTTTTTAAGCCCTGTGCTTCAGCTCTCGTCAACGTGATCCCGAACCGCTCTTGAGCCAAGGCGACCATTTCATCAACGTCTTTTCCGCCCTCAGTTAAGAGGGTGCGAAGCATATTTTCCCCGTCTTTTCCCGCAAACTCCGTGCTGACCTTGTTGAGTAAGGGGCGACCTCCCTTGATAAATCCAGCGCCTAGCGGAATTGCCCCGAAAGCGCTATTTACCATCAAGTCATTACTAAGCTGACCAACATTGAGTGGCGGTCCATCAAAAGCCGCGCTAATTCCTGCGCGTGCGGCCGCACCAATTGAGGCTCCAGCACCAGTTCCTGCCGCTCCCAGAACCATGGCGCCGGGTAATCCGCCACCCGGAAGAGTGGAGGCCGCTCCGAAGCCCATCCCTACTGTGCCCCCCACAAGTTCTGGCACAAATTGTAATGCGGGGCCCAACAGTCCCGCGGTATCCATGACCGTGCCAAAAAGCCCGTCTTTAAATTCTTTTTGCACTTCGCCAGTGTAGGGGTCAATGTATGCAATCTCATTGTCCTCATCCAAAAAATACAAATCGGACAAATTCATATCATCGGCGAGCTCGGGAAATCTTTTTTCGGCAAGCCAGTGCATTTGATATGCCTGGTCATTAGACATACCAGCGAGCAACGCGCGAGAAAAGCCTGACTTTTTGGCCTCCGCTTTATCTCTTTCCGCCGCCTCTTCTTCGGCCATGCTTTCCACTCTGGCCAAGGCGCGTTGCTGGCTTGCCGCAATACTTCTTTGATGTGCTTCAAAAAGAGGGCCCCTGCCAGCGGCCAAGTCTGCCTTTAGCCGCTCACTTGCCTCTTCATCCGTAACTTGGTATGGGATGCCGTCAACATATACCGTCGTTGCCATCAGTAGCCCTGCCCTGTAGCGTCTATGCCTTCAAATCGCCCGAGCCTGCTTGGGTGCGCCATTCGATATGACATCGCGACATCGTTTTCTTCTGCCGCAAATCTATTTAGCTCCCCAAGCTGACCCTTAGACAAAAACTGATTTTCTGGTGACTGACGCCAATTTACGAGCCAGTTGTTGTAAATTCTGGCTCTTTGTGAGTCGCTTTGGGCCGCTTCCATGGTTTCCGCAAGCTGTGTGTCTGCGTTGAAATCAGCAAATAATTTTTGGTTAAGGTAAGCAATTCGCTTTAAATACGACGCCTGCTTCATCAGGCCCTCATAAGACGACGTGAGACCCGGTGATGCCGCAATAAACAATCGCATCTCCATTTCAGTGATTGCGCCTTTTGTGTCGCCAATCAACTGCATGGCAATACGGGTTCCTAGCGTGTTAAGCAATTCTTGATCGCTAATGCTTTCGTCCGACTTCAGGCCAAGTTCAGATAACAGTTTTCTCGCTCCCAGCGTCTTGCCCTCAACAAAACCAACATTTTCTGGGCCCAAGTTATTTAAGACAACATCCAGTTCTTGAAGCATATTGGCTTGGTAAAATCCAGTCTCGGCATCTGTCGCCATTTTCTCAAGTGCTTTGGCAAGCGATTCTCCTTGCTTGTCAGAGAGTGCTGATGAGCTTCCCATGTTCAAAGCAACATCTGGTTTTTTAACCTGTACAGCGTTGGGAAGCTCTGGCGCTGTTGTCAGCCCTTTTGCGTCAGTGCTCCCTTTTATTAGCGCCATGTCCGCAGGATTATTTTCATCAAGGGTTATTGTGCGTCGCGAAACGGCACCAGTGGCTGGGTCGGTGTAATCATACTCATAGGTCTCATAATTTGGAGTCTTGTTGGCTATTTCTAGGCGCTTCAAGTTGTATTCATTTAAATAATCGTTTGCCTCTTTTTCGTCAGTCTTGGCAAGCTCAAAGGCCTTCAAGGCAACCTGCTGGTCAACTTGGCGCTTTTCTTTTTCATGTGACTTGAGCCTCTCGTTAAAAGCGGCAAACCCGGTTCCCATTGATCGAAAGGCGCCAGCATCCGCAGGCGCCGAGAGCATAGCCGCGCCTAGATCAGATGCTAAATCGAAAAAATTTGGCCGAGTAGAGGTCGAAAGCAATGGCGCTAATTGTTTTTTATAGCGCTCCATTCCATAGCTAAACTCCTCATCTTTTTTCCTCAAGCGTTCAATGCGCTCCTGCTCGGCTTCGGCGCCCGCAAGAGACGTCATGGAAATGCCAGACTGCGGGTTCATAGCCTGCTGAAGCATCTGCAAAGACTGCAACAATTGCTCGTCAGTCATATTGCCTGTCATATCGTCTGCCACTGATGCCCCTCCCGCGTTGAATCCTTTGATCTGCTCTTCTATCTGAGCCCTGCCAATCGTCATGCCGTGTAGACCTGATCTGGCGCTGGCAACCTAAACGGCTGGTTCTCGTTGTACGGAACCGGCGTAATGCCGGGGTAATACACACCAGGGTTAAATTGTGGCTGTGGCGCTGGCTGTGGCTGTTGCTGTATCGGCACGCCAGCCTGCTGGGCCTGTATGTTCAGCGCCTGTTGGCCTTGGTTCAATGCCTGCTGTTGCATAGCCGCCTGTTGCCCTTGGCCAAAGAAGTTTCCCGCGGCTCCAAGCGTTGCCAGACCTGCCCCCAAGCCAGCCTGCAACGCGCTTGGCGCTGGGGTGAACTCGGTGCCTATTTGGCTTGGACCAGTCTGCTGTCCAGCAAGCTGAACGAAAGGCAAGAGGCTTTGATACTGTTGCATAGGCGCCTGCTGGGCCTGCAACAAAGCGTTTCTTTGCGCATCAAGCTGAGCCTGATTCAGAGCTTGCTGTTGTCCGCCAATGGCCTGCAAGCTAGCCACATCCTGAGCACCCGCCGCCGCGACATTCTGCCCCAGCCCTGTCATCTGCTGGCCAAACTGAGTTTGAGCGCCCTGACGCTCTCGTGCCTGCTGACCGAGCATATTTGAGTAGTTTTGCTGTGCGGCCATACGCTGACTGGCCAAATTGCTCTGTTGTTGCGCTAGTTGTCGCTGAGAGGCAAGTCTCTGTGCGGCTGTCTGCCCAAGCGTGGCCTGTCGTGCCTGAGAAGCCGCCTGCTGTGCCGCGGCCGCTGACATCTGCTGACCCGTCAAATTTCTGGCGGCACCGAATCTTTGCCCAGCCAAGCCAGCAATTTGACTGCTAAACCTTTGTTGCGCGGCAAGCTGTCGCTGAGCGGCGTCACTTAGGGCTCCTGCCATGCGCTCTCCAGCCGCACTTTCCAACTGAGCTCTTTGGCCTAATTGGCTCGCCAACTGACTGCCAGCGCCAAATCTGGCTTGAGCACCTCGACCAAGACGGGTGGCCAACTGCTCGCCTGCGCCGAAGCGTTGACCAGCAAGTGACGCCAGCCCTGTCGCGGCTTGTCTTTGTGCCTGCTGTTGACGAGCAAACTCACCAAGTGCCGTCTGCTGAGCGCGCTGAAAGCCCCCAGAGCGAATTGCAGAGATCCTGTCTGCCAAGCCTCGGCCTAGCGCTTCTCTGCGCTCTGCGGCGCTTAGGCGGGCTCTGGAGCCAAATGCAGACTCGCCACCCGTTCGGATGTCTCGGGCCCGCTGTGCAATGTCGGCTTTATCCCCCTGCTCCAGAACATCTTCGATGGTCTGCTCTACCACCGCCTGCTCGAACGGATCATAGAATTGGCCCGTCATGCTGGGATCGAATGCGCCCGTCGTGGCCCTAAGTCTCGCCTCAGATTCTCCCAATCGAGAGCCAAGATCGCTCACACCTGCCGCAGAGCCAAACTCTGATACGCCCAATCCACGCTCTAACCCACCGATTGCAGATCGCAGTGCCTGCTCAGATCGTCCGAGTCCCGGCCTTAATCCAGATATAGCGCGTCGGCGCTCTGCGAGGGCGCCAGTAAGACCGCCTCCAAAATCTTCGATTGCGGTCTGCTCACGCCCCAAGGCTCTATCGAGCTGTTGCTCCAAAGTCGAAACGCCGCCACGCAAGGTGCCAGTGGCCTCACCTACCCTGCGACCAAGATCTCTTTCTGCCTGTTCTGCAAGACCCTCAAGTTGCCCAAGATCTTCGCCAAACCTGCCAGTGGCCCTACGGCCGAGGCCAAGCGCCTCCTGTAATTGTGATGAGTAATCCGTCAATGCGCCGCGAGAAAAGTCTCTTTGTTCATCTAAGCCACTCGACAATGCCGCAAGCCCTCGGCTATACGCTTGTTCTGCTGAGCTTAGGAAAGGTAATTGCTGGCCAACCTGAGACCGCGCAAGGTCTGCCGCAAGCTGTTGATCGGCTGTTAATCCAGCAATTTCTTGCGGTATAACAATCGGTCGACCCTGAGCGTCAAAGAATGTGCGCTCTGCCGCCCTAAAGGCACCCGGCAAAAAGCCCTGCTGGGTTCCGTCACCGAACAGCAACTGCTGAATGATGGGGTCCATTGAGACATCGCGGCGTGCTATCCCGCTGACAAATGGTGTCTCTTGTGCCATGTTATGCCCCCCTCGCCTGCGGCGCAGTCGCGAACTCCGAGAAGAGATCCATCATCTTGTACATGAGGTCGATGCCCTTCTCTCTGGATTCTCCATTTGCTGGCTTGAGGGTGATGATGCCGTTGTCATTGTTCATGTCAAAAGCGCCCGCGCCCCTAACAGCTCGGCCCGTCATCACAAATTCACCGTCTGACAGCATGGCTGGAATGTCATCGCTGATCTCCGTGCCTTCGCCGTCTATATCACCAGTCATGCGGATGAAGACCTCTTGATCTACGTCTCCACCTTCTGCGAAAGCCATGACTGGCCCGCCATATCTCGCCTGCATGGGCGCAGGGGCGCCTCCTGACAGCGATGGGATGGTGCCAGCGGGCAACAAGCCAAACTCAACCGGATTCGGAGCGGCCTGACCAGTGCGGCGAGCAATCTCCTGTTCAATATTGTATCGACCCATTGCGTTCATCTGAGTAAGCGGGGTCAGGGGCACGCCTTTGCGATCTTTGGCTTCGTCATACGCCAGCTTGCCGACCAAGCCAGCCAAACCCGCCGTGCCAAGCAAGCCGCCGATCCCCATGCCGCCTTGGCCACCCTGACCGCCAAGGCCCAGCATCGACATCAGATCAAAGCCGCCGCCCTGCTGGGGCATTCCTTGTTGAGGCATACCCTGCTGAGGCATACCTTGCTGTCCCTGCATCCCGCCAAGGAATTGTCCGACATTTGTCAAAAGGCCCTTGTCATCTACACCGGGCATGACGAATTCGCCTATTGACCCTAAAACGCCCGAGCCTGAATAGGGGCTTATCATTCCGCTTTTTTGCAAGTCGGCCAAGATCTGATCTGGAGTAAACCCTAGCTGTCCTGCCACTCTAATTTGCTCTTGAATGGCGGGATTATTTTGTGCCGCCTTGAAAAGCACGTCTCCAGGGTCGGAGCCTGTAATTAATTCACCAATATTGGTAAGAAAGCCTTTGCCGTCAGCACCAGCCGTGAAAAATTCTTTAGCCCCACCTATGAGACTAGAAATACCCCCCGAGCCACTGCTGGCCGCGGCGGCTGAGGCGCCCGGAAAGGTAAACGTGCCGCCACCAAAGCCAGGCACGGAGAAGCCACCACCACCACCCGGCATTGGCATCCCAAGCGCCGCTATGCCAGCAATTGGGTTGCCACCCTTAAACGCATCGTAAGCGGCATAACCTTTTGATATAAGAGCGGCGGGCGCCTGCCAAGGACCGGGTATAAATTGGGCCACCTGAGCAACGGGCTTCACTACTTTTTTAGCTACTTTTTTGACGCTCTTCCAAGTCTTTTTTAGAAACCCAAACTCTTCCAAGCCGGTGATGGGATTCAATGAGGCGATGCCCGCGCCGACCACATACTCCTCTGGATTCATATCCAGCTCAGCAAAGCGGTCCCCAACAATTTTTTCAAACTCGGCATCTGCCATCACTTGAGGGGGCAAGATGACCTCGCCGGGTGCGACGTGCGCGAGCTGAGTATCTGGACCCCTACCCGCTTGGGCCAACTGGATAGCCATATCCGC
>CAACVD010000494.1_pt1 | contig 19292 bp, 23 predicted proteins | sample 2381771 | NCBI WGS metagenome assembly CAACVD01 (sample SAMEA5211965, study PRJEB30684) | marine metagenome | biome: Marine; feature: Epipelagic; material: Water | collected 2015-10-15 | depth 15 m | reverse complement strand
AAAGAAAGAGTTTGAAATAGCACTTGAAGAAGCACTGAATGTAAAACGTCAGATGACAAACAAGTTAGCTAACAGACGCTACATTGAAAACTACAAGCCACAACAACTAGGCACAGGTACACTTGATAGTGTATTTAATAGAATGAAAAGCTATACTTGGAGTGGTAAACAATTAGAACATAATGAACAATACTTTGATGATTTATGTAGGTTCTTTGGTAAAGATAAAAAACTTAATACGTTTAATATATTTGAACTTGAAGATTTTAAAATCGAAGTCAAACAATACATATTAAATCGTGATAAGAATATGCGTTCTTCTGTAAGTAATTCCTCAATCAACAAAAGATTAGGTTGTTTAAGAATGATACTTAGAGAAGCTATCAAGTATAGACTTCTTGATGAGAAAGACTTACCTAATCCTGACAGTCGAGTTAAGAATATGGGTATAGTTGATTTAACAAGAGGTGAAAGTCAAAAGAAACCTGCACTTACAATTGAAGAAGAAAGTAAATTATTAAGTGTTGTTGAATTACATGAAGACCAGTTTTGGCACGACTTCTTTACTTGTGGTTTTAATTTAGGTGCAAGACATACAGGTGAAATGAACCAATGGAATATTGATAATGTAGATTTTGGTCGAGGAACTATACAATTTTACAGACCAAAAACTGACAGTCAATCTGTTGAGTTTAAATTAAATCAAGACTTGTTGGATATATTTAAACGAAGAAGAAAAGACGCTTTACAAAATAAAGACAATCGTTTCTTCCCAGTATCAAGTAGTTCAATAAGAAGTGCGTGGTGGAAATATGTAAACAAATGTAAATTTCATAAAAAGTTTACACCTTATTGTATGAGACATACATTCGTCACAAGATTAGCAGAAGCAGGTGAAAGTCCAAAGGTTGTAAAAGAATTAGCAGGTCATAAGCGTATTGAAACTACATTGACTTACTATACTGATACACCTGAACCTTTACTTAATAAAGCGTTAGAAAATCTTGAAGCATATAAGAAGAAAAATACTGTTGTTTCTATGATAGGCCACAATAGTAGAAAGCAGTTGAAGTAAGAGAATATGTATACTAAAACTCACCAAATAAATTCAAGGGCTTGTGGTGAAATTGGTATACACGTATGTCTTAGGAACATATGCCGTAAGGCGTGTCAGTTCAAGTCTGACCAAGCCCACCAAAGTGACTACGATTACGTCTACAATCTAGGTACTTTGTCTACATTAAGTAGTAAGAAAGGGTCGGTAGAACGTAGGAGTGTTAGTCTTAGGAACTACCGACCATTTCAAATCTTTACACAAGTGGAAAGTATAATTGTTTTTCCTTGTGTTTTTTTAAATAATCAACCTTTGCACTAGTGTGTTAGTTTCGTATACAATCGTATACAGACTATCGTAGACATACACAAGTGCAAGAATTGTTAGGAGAAATGTTCGTGTTATGTCCGATATATTAAAAGAACAACAACAAGACCTACAAAAACAGCTAGAAGAACTAGTTAAAGTAGGCGTTGGTGGTAAGTTTAAAGACACCACTGATTATACCAAGTTAATACAAGAAGAATTAGAGTTTGAAAATGCTATGTTGCAAGGTGGTATTGATAGGTTTCGTAAGACCCTCAATCAAGCAATTGCAGATGGCCATGAAAGTACTACACTTCATGGGTTAGTTCTTCAGCAAAAGTATATAACTAAAGTATCTCTATTAATTAATGGAGATATACAGACAATGGAAAGTGGTGGTGCAGGAAATAGATTAACTGCATTGAAACTTCTATGTCAGTGTCTTCCTAAAACTGTATTTGATAAGGGTATCTTAATTAAAAACAAACATAATATATGGGATACTTGTTCTTTGATTACTCTTAAAAATGTTATTGATGGTATCTCAAATGAGACCACATTAAATAAATTATCATTAAAGATTGGTAATGGTTTAATGATGGAAGCAAGAATAACTTTATTCAGAGACCAAAAGAAAGATGAATATATAAGAGTTAATAAAAGACTTGCAGGTAAGAACATTCCACAAAATGCTAACAGGTATCAGTATAAACATAAGGTCTGGGTTTACTGTATGAATAAACATAACCTAGATTTTAATGACTGGACTAAAGAACAACGACTTCATCTTGGTGTGAAGATGGTTGATTACTTAGCTAAACTAGGACTAGTTAAAATACAGAATAGAAAACTTAATAAGTATAAGACCATTACTTACGTTGAAGCGACTAGAAAAATAATAGATGAGATAAGAAACTTTAATATTAAGAACGAAGCACTTCAACCAAAGTACTTACCCATGCTAATGCCACCACGTAAGTGGGAGTATAACCCTTTTGTTGGTGGGTACTACGGAAGAAAACATAATTACGAAAATAAACCAGAGGATATAAAGGAGTAAATCATGCACTACAATTTAGTAAAAGCTAGTAATAGAAGATATTTAGAGGAACTAAAAAACAGAGGTCACGAAATGAAACCTATGTATGACGCAGTAAATATAATGCAAGATACAGAATGGGTTATAAATAAAAGAGTGTATGATGTTATTGTTAAATTAATTGAGACTGATAATCCTTTGGGTAAACTTCCTGTAAACCCACAACAGATTGAACTTCCAATAAAACCAAATGACATAGAAGAAAACAAAGAGAGTTTAGTAAGATGGAAAAGAGAAGCAAGTTTAGTTTATAAAGAAAGAGCAAAGTCTAAATCTAAATACATACAAGTAAGACAGATACTTGAAGAAGCTAGATTACTTTTAGATAGAAGTTTTTTCTATCCATATCAATTAGACTTCCGTTCAAGAATATATCCTAAACCTGCTATGCTATCACCACAAGGTGCAGATTATTCTAGAGCATTAATTAAATTTAAATATGGAAAACAAATGAAAGAGAATAATTCTTTTGATAACTTCGCAGTAGCAGGTGCAGGTTTATATGGTGAAGTAGATAAGGAAGATATTCAAACAAGATTAGATTGGGTTAAAGATAGATTAGATATATTTATAAGTTATGCAAAAGAACCATTAACAAATACTGATTGGTCTAAAGCTGATAAACCTTTTTCTTTTTTAGCTTGGTGTTTTGAATTAAAAGATTTTGCCGATACAGATTATGACGCAACATTTATAACAACATTACCAATACAATCTGATTGTTCTAATTCAGGACTACAACATTATTCAGCTATGATGTTAGATGAAGTTGGTGGTAAAGCTACAAACTTAATACCATCTAATAAACCACAAGATGTATATAGAATTGTTGCAGAAAAAGTAAAAGAAAAATTAGAAAGTTTATCTGACCCAATGGCCAAGTTATGGTTAGACTATGGTGTAGATAGAAAGTTATGTAAGAAACCTGTAATGTGTTTACCATATTCTTTAACTCAATATTCTTGTAGACAATATTTACAAGACCACGTTGAAAAAGAATTTAAAGAACGTGGAGTACAACATAACTTCGGTAGAGATTTATTCAAAGCAACAAACTATTTAACACCAATTGTTTGGGAAAGTATCAATGAAGTTATACTTGGTGCAAAACAAATTATGAAATTTTTAAAAGAAGTTTCAAGGTTAGTTGCTTCAGAAAACTTACCTGTATGTTGGACAACACCTAACCCATTAAACTTCCCAGTACAAATGATGTGTTATAAAAAAGAAAGTAAAAGAGTTAAGACAAAGATGGGTGATAGTATAATTAAATTATCTATTCAATCTGATACAGAAGAAATAGATACAAGAAAAACAGCACAAAGTATTTGTCCAAACTTTATACATAGTTTAGACGCAAGTGTATTACAACTAGCAGTAGTAAAAGCAAAAGAAAAAGGTGTCACTAATTTTAGTTTAATACATGACTCATTTGGTTGTGTTGCAACTGATGTATCACTTCTATCAGAAGCAATACGAGAAGCATTTTGTGAAGTATATGAACAAGATGTATTGACTAACTTTGCTAAAGAAATGAGAGATATGCTTTCACCTAAGAATTTAAAGAAGTTTCCTAATATACCAGAAAGAGGAAGCCTTGATTTATCTTTAGTAAAACAGTCAGTTTTCTTTTGTGTTTAGACCTTTGCACTAGTGTAAATAAAGTACCACTTATGGCTACATAGCCAAAACAAAAGGAGTAATATATGTCAGACACTAACATATCGGTTGTTGGTGAAGCTATATACCCACACCTTAATAAACCTGATGTTCGTTTTAACGAAGCAGGTGAATATAAAGTGACACTAAAAGTTGCTAAGTCAGACGCTTCTGAAATGCTGAAGTTATATACTAAAGCGATAGATGACAGTCTAAAATTAGCTTCGGACAATCACAAAGGTAAAGGTATAAAAAATGCACCACAACCATATACTGAGGAAAATGATTTTGTTTTCTTTAAGTATAAAATGAAAGCGACTGGGGTTAATCAAAAGACTAAAGAAAAATTTAGTCAAAGACCCCAATTGTTTGACGCAAAGAAAACCCCAATACCTCTCTCAACTCTGATATGGGGTGGTTCTAAGATACGAGTAGCATACAATTTAGTTCCCTACTATACACCAATGCTAGGTGCAGGTATCACAGCTAGGTTAAAAGCTGTTCAAGTATTAGAACTCGTTCAGGGTAAAGACAGCAATCTTTTCAAAGAAGAAGATGGCTATGAAACAGCACCTAAACCAGAAGTAGTCTCGAATGAAACGACACCAGTTCAAGAGAGTAAAGACTTCTAGTGGTGCTGTCTTAAAATCAGGATTGGAAGAAGCAGTTTTCAATTATCTTAACAAAGTAAAAATTAATTTTACTTATGAGGGTATGAAGATTGTTTACTTCCAACCTGCATTAAAGAAGACGTACACACCTGACTTTCCATTTAATAATTGTAATATTATTATAGAAACAAAAGGTGCTTTCAATTCTGCTGACAGAAAGAAGATGAAGATTATAAAAGAGCAGAACCCAAAATTAGATATTAGATTTATATTTTCAAATTCAAAAAACAAGATAGGTAAAAAATCAAAAACAACTTATGGAAAGTGGTGTGAGTTATTTGGTTTTAAATATCATTGTATTCAATCAACAAAGATAACATTTCCACAAGAGTGGTTAAAAGAAATTAAAGGTAAACAACATGGCTAGAGAACAAACTAAATATATTGTCATTCATTGTTCCCAGACAAGACCAAGTCAAGACTGGGGTGCAAAAGAAATAGATAGAGTACACCGAGAATTTGGTTGGCTAAAGATTGGTTATGGTAAAGTAATCAAACGTAATGGAGAAGTAGAACAAGGTCGTGCAGATGATGAAGTACAGGCACACGTCAAAGGTTATAATCACTGCTCTTATGGACTATGTCTTATAGGTGGTGCTAAAGAAGAAGACTGGAAACAACCTGAAGATAATTTTACTGCTGAACAATTTGAAAGTTTAAAAAAAGTTTTAGAAGAATTATTAATTAAATACCCAGACGCACAAATAGTGGGTCACTATATGTTAGACGAAGCAAAGACTTGTCCTAACATAAATATCAGAGAGTACTTACTCAACGAAGATATAAAAGGTTACAAGTTCCAAGATGGCTTAACAGACGATAAAGATTTACAGGAGTTGGATTAGCTTTTTCCTTTCCTCTAATGAAAACTGCTGAAAAATTTTTAGGTCATGCCCCTTGTGAAAACTGTGGTAGCCGAGACAATCTCGGAATATACGAGAACCATACTTATTGTTTCGGTTGCCACGAGTTTAAAGTTTCTAAACATTTAAGATTAACAAAAGAACCAGAGCAGGTGATAACAGATATGATAATAGGAAACATTGAAAGATTAGATAAAAGAAAAATCAATGAAGAAACCTGTAAAGTTTTTAATTATGAAGTTGGTGAATGTGATGGAAGACCAGTACAGATAGCTAATTACTATGATAAAAATTATAATAAGGTTGCACAAAAATTAAGATACCCAGATAAATCTTTTAAATGGGTTGGTGATACAGATAAAATTACTTTATTTGGACAGCAAAACTGGAGAGATGGGGGAAGAACTATAGTCATAACTGAGGGTGAACTAGACTGTCTTTCAGTATCACAAGTAAACAATAATAAATATCCAGTAGTATCTATACCAAGTGGTACAGCTTCAGCAAAAAAATATATCAAACAAGAATTAGAATGGTTATCTAAATTTGAAAAAATAGTTTTGATGTTTGATACAGACGAAGCAGGTATGAAAGCGTCTGTTGAATGTGCAAATATATTACCAGTAAGAAAAGTATTTATAGCTAAAGTACAAGGTAAAGACGCAAACGAATTATTACAACAAGGTAAAGCTACTAAAATAGTAGACGCAATATTTGAAGCTAAACACTATACACCACAAGGTATCATTGAGGGTGTTGATACAAAAGATTTATTATTGAATGATGATTTTGTAGAGAGTGTTCCATATCCTTATAATGGATTGAATGAAAAGTTATCAGGTATAAGGCCAAAAGAATTAGTATTATTATGTGCAGGTTCAGGCACAGGTAAGTCACAAGTTTGTCGTGAGTTTGCTATCGACATTATAAACAAAGGACACAAGGTAGGTTATATAGCACTAGAAGAAAGTGTTAAAAGAAGTGTTAGAGGTTTAATATCTCTAGCAGTAAACAAACCTATACACATACCAGAAGTTAGAAAGAGTATTCCAACAGAAGAACTTATTGCTGAGTGGGAAAAGATAAAAGATAAAGTTTGTTTCTATGACCACTTTGGAAGTTCAGATAGTGAAGACTTACTAAATAGAATTAGATTTATGGTTCAAGGTTTGAATTGTAAATTTATTTTCTTAGACCACATATCCATTGTTATCTCTGGTATCTCTGAGGGTGATGAAAGAAGACTAATAGATAATACTATGACTAACCTTAGAAAGTTAGTTGAAGAACTTAATTGTGGAATGTTTGTAGTATCACACTTGAAAAGAGTTGATAGTAAAACAGGACATGAAGACGGACTTCAAACTTCTTTATCACACCTTAGAGGTTCACACTCACTAGCACAATTATCTGACGCAGTTATTGGTTTTGAAAGAAATCAACAATCAGAAACCGATAGTAATATTATGACTGCAAGAGTTTTAAAAAATAGATTTACTGGTGAGACTGGCGTTGCTTGTGATTTAATTTGGAACAAAGACACAGGGCGTTTATCAGAGGGAAACTTTGATGAATGAAGCACTACTCACTAAATTTATTTTAAGTTTTTTAGTAGAGAAAGATGATTATGTTTCTCTTGATAAAGACCAACAACAATTAATCTTTCATACTTGTAAAACAATAATGATAGCAATTTATAATTCTATTAAATATGAAAATTGTTATCCAGTAATTATGTGTGGAGATAGCGAAGCACAAGAAGTAATTACAAAAGCAATAGGAAGTGTAAGAGAAATCTTACCTAGTACTGAGAAAATTACTATTCACTTAATACACTAATGAAACTAGTTATAGACGTAGAGACCAATGGGTTTCTCGATAAGCTAGACTTTAAGATACATTGTGTTGTCTTTAAGGATATAGAAACTGAAGAAGTTTATTCATATAATCCTGACAACTTAACTAAAAGTCTACAGTTGCTAAACAAAGCAACACTATTAGTTGGCCATAATATACAAGGGTTTGATTTACCTGCTTTAAAAAAATATTTTAATTTTAATTATACAGGTGAAATACTTGATACTCTTTTATGTTCAAGATTAATATATACAAACAGACAAGAATTAGATTTTCAAATAAAAGATGTACCACCAAAACTAATAGGCAGACATTCTCTAGAAAGTTGGGGATATAGATTAGGTTTACGTAAAGGTGATTTCCAAGAGTTCAATACATTTGATGAATGGACTTTGGATATGCAAGATTATTGTGAACGTGATGTTGAAGTCACATATAAATTATATCAACAAATAATTGCTACTAATTATTCAAAAGAAGCAATTGAATTAGAACATAAATTTGCACATTGGATTAGGAAACAAGAAAGGTTTGGTGTTTACTTTGATGAGAGTTCTGCTGAGAACCTTTTATCTATCCTAACAAAAAGGAGACTACAGTTAGAAGAAAATCTAGCTGTAGTTTTTCCTGACTGGCAACAGTCACAAGGTTATAAAAGATATAAAAGAGATAACAAAAAGAAAGGTATCAAAGCAGGTGTACCAGTTAGAATATTTAAAACTGTAAAGTTTAATCCTAACTCTCGTGACCACATAGCTAATAGATTACAAACTCTAGGTTGGAAACCTAAAGACTTTACTTCTACAGGTAAACCAGAGGTAAGTGAAAAAATATTAAACTCATTAGAATATCCTGAAGCAAAAGTTATTTCAGAATATTTGATGATACAAAAACGACTTGGTCAACTTTCAGATGGTGAACAAGCGTATTTAAAACTAACAAAAAAAGGTAAAATTTATGGACAAGTTAATACAAATGGTGCAGTCACAGGGCGTTGCACACATTTTAATCCAAACCTTGCACAAGTTTGTTCAAGCCATCTTCCTTATGGTAAAGAACTTCGTTCCTTATTTACTGCTACTTCCGATATGGATATGTGTGGTGTCGATTTTTCTGGTCTTGAGTTGCGTGTCGTGGCTCATTACTTGTGTGTATATGACAACGGATATTTTCTTAAAACATTACTTGAAGATGATATACATACCACCAATCAAAAATTACTCGGACTTTCCACACGTAATAAAGCTAAAACTTTTATATATGCTTGGTTATATAATGCAGGAAATCAAAAACTTGGTGAGATACTTAAAGTCAGTTCTGACGAAGCCAGAAGAATAAGAGAAACTTTTGAGAAAAAATTACCTGCATTAAAAAATCTTAAAGACGCTGTTGCTTCTAAGTTTAGAAGAAGTGGTTACATAAATGGATTAGACAAAAGAAAATTAATTTGTCGTGCAGAGTACAGTAGTCTCAATACACTTGTTCAATCAGCAGGTAGTTTATTAGTAAAACAAGGAACTATTATTCTTAATGAAGAACTACATAAAGCAGGATTTGAATGGGCTAAAGACTATGCACAAGTTTTACATATCCATGATGAAATACAGTTCGTTGTTAAGAAAGACAAAGTAGAAAAATTCAAAGAGATAACAAAATCTATTTTCAAAAAAACACAAGACCATTTTAATTTTAGATGTCCTTTAGATGGAGAAATAAAAGTAGGAAATAATTGGAGTGACACGCACTAAAGCAAGACCTCATTTTGACAAAGATTTAAAATTTGGACAACAGTATGAAAACGAACTTCAACAAATGATTGAGGGTAAAGTTGAAGTAAAGACAGATAGATTATGTGAAAAGACAGGTAATGTATTTGTTGAAATAGAAGACAGGGGTAAACCCTCTGGTATTAATATTACTCATGCAGAATATTATGCTTTCTGCTTACATAAAGAAGAACGTAATAAGCAGACTTGGGTTCTTATATCTACAAAAATTCTAAAAAAACTTATGAAGAAATATCCCATCAAAAGTGGTGGAGATAACTATGAAGCTAGAGGCCACATAATTCCTAAAGAACATTTATTAAATTATGAAATCTAAATTAAAAAGTAAACTTGTATTACCAGATATAGACCCTGATGATTTCCCATATAAATTTTATAAGTGTTGGTGGAGTGATATTTGCAGTAGTCCTAATTGGGAAAGTCTAAAGACACTTCAAAAATCTAAAACTGCAATTTGTATAACTATGGGTTGGTTAATATCCACAGCAAAAAACACATACGTATTTATTGGTGATGTAAACTTCAATGATGATGGCACGATAAATGAGGGTGGCAATTCTACAGTCATTCCTAAATCAAATGTACTTAAATTAAAGGAGATAAAGTTATGAAAAATATAAATGAGTTCCATGCTAACAAAACTAAAATGATGTTGGTTGATGGTGACTTACTCGCATACAGGATTACTTCTGCATTAGAAGAACCTATTGAATGGGAAGATAATGTTTGGACACTTCATTGTGATTTAGACAAGTGTAAGCAATTTTGGAAACAATCCATAGCTTACTATTTAAGATATACAAGTTCAGCAAATGCAATTATTTGTTTTTCTGATGTTGCTAATTATAGAAAGCAATTAGATTTAGAATATAAATCTTTTAGAAAAAATATTAGAAAGCCAATAACTTATAAGCCTTTAAGATATTGGATTGAACAAACACACAAAACTCTAAGTTTCCCATATCTTGAGGGTGATGACACCATTGGATTATTAGCCACTGGTAAATACAAAGACAATTGTGTTGTTGTCTCTGGTGATAAAGATATGAGGACTATTCCCTCTTGGCACTGTTTCATTATAGATGATGAAATAGAGTTAGTTAGTAAAACAAAAGCCGACCTTAACTTTTGCACCCAAGTATTAACAGGTGATAAAACTGATGGCTATATTGGGTGTAAAGGTGTGGGTTCAGTTAAAGCGTCAAGAATATTACTTGAAAAGAAAAACATATCTCAAATGTGGGAAGCAGTCTTACAAGAGTATACTAGAAATGGTTATACAATTGATGACGCTTACCATCAAAGCAGACTAGCAAGAATACTTAGAGAGGGTGAGTATGACTACAAAAAACAAGAACCTAAATTATGGAGTTATAAATATGAATACTACAGAAATTTTGAAGAAAGCCGAACAGCTAGTAAGTGACGATAGAGCAAAAACTCATGGTGATAAAATAGTAAATCATGAAAATATTGCTAGACTATTTAGTGCCTATCTTACAAACAAGTTTCAAGCTGTACTTAATTTAACTGCTGAAGATGTTGCACAATTGATGACCTTGTTAAAGATTGCAAGGTCACAAGCAGGTACACACAATGTTGATGACTATATTGATGGTGTGGGTTATCAGGCAATTGCAGGTCATATTGCAGAAGCAAGAGACAAAAAATCAAAATTAAGTACCACTTTAGGAGTATCTAAGAATGAATAATGATAAAACACCAGTAATTACTGAAGAAATGATTATCTACTTAGATAAACTTTTTCCTGACAAATGTGCTGATTTAAAAGATACAGATAAAGAAATCTTTTACAAATCAGGGCAAAGGTCAGTTGTTAATCATTTAAAAGAACAATTTAAAATACAAGGAGAAAATTAATATGGCACAATCAATTAAAGAGTTAGTAGAAAAGGCGTTAAAAGACCTTATTGAAGAAAATAAAATTGTAATCAAAGACGAAGATGGTCACACAATGGAAGATTTATCTATTGAATTTGAAGATGAAAATTCTTGGGAAGATGATGACAATGAAGATAATGAAGATGAAGATAAGGAAGACGAATAATTTTTAATAATATAAGGAGAAAATAAATATGTGTGTTTCAGTAAAAGCACCTAGTCCACCACCTGCACCAGAGCCAATCCCACCAATGTCGCCAACTGTCTCAAATGCTACAACTAAACAAGTAGCACCGACTTCGGCAACTGGGGAAGCGTCTGGTAGAAATACTTCTGTTGCTTCAAGAGTAGCAAGAAGACGAGTTGGTAGAGGGTCTTTAAGAATACCTCTAGCCACTTCAGGACTTACAAGAAGTGGTCTTAATATTCCAAGTGCATAATGGAAAGATATGAGATTGGTAGTAATACTATCATAGATGATAAAGCGTCTATAGAAAGTCAGTACGGAAAGATGGAGATAGATAGAGAAATCTATCTTGAAAGAGCAAGAGAAAGTTCTGAACTTACCATTCCATATTTAGTACCAGAAAAAGGTTCAAACTCAGCAACTAATTATCCAACACCATATCAATCAGTTGGTTCTAGAGGCGTGATGAATTTAGCTTCTAAATTAATGTTAGCTTTATTTCCACCACAAGCACCATTTTTTAGATTAGATGTTGATGAATTAGTTTATAAATCAATTCAAGGAGACCCAAGACAGAAAGCTACAATTGAACAAGGTTTAGCTAAAATAGAAAAAGCTGTCATGGATAGTATTGAAAGTGATAATGATAGAGTTGCTTTTTATGAAGCATTAAAATTATTAATTGTATCAGGAAATGTTTTATTAAAATTAACTGAAGATGGTTTACGAGTTTATAGATTAGAAAATTACGTAGTTAAAAGAGATAATCAAGGTAAAGTTTTAAAAATTATAATTAAAGAAACTTTATCACCAAATGCTTTACCACCAAAACTTGCTAAAGTTATTGGTAATAAACTTGATGATGAACAAAAAAGTATAAATTTATATACTTGTGTTCGTAGAGAAAAAAATAAATTTACTGTCATGCAAGAAGTAAAAGGTAAAATTGTTTTTCAAACTTCTTATGACTTAGATAAATCACCATTCATAGCATTAAGATTTAATCGTATTGATGGTATGAATTATGGTAGAGGTCACGTTGAAAGTTATCTTGGAGATTTACGTAGTCTAGAGGGATTATCACGTTCTATTTTAGAGGGTTCTTCTGCTTCAGCAAAAATGCTTTTAATGGTAAATCCGTCAGGAACTACACGTGCTAGTGCGTTAGCTAAAGCACCTAATGGTGCAATCATTGAGGGTAGTGCAGGTGATGTTTCAGTTTTACAAGCCAATAAGTTTGGTGACTTTAGAGTAGCTTTAGAAAGTATGAATAGAATAGAGCAACGATTACAGTTTGCTTTTCTATTAAATGCTTCAGTACAAAGACAAGCAGAAAGAGTGACAGCAACAGAAGTAAGTTTAGTTGCTAATGAACTTCAAGACGCTTTGGGTGGTGTATACGGAATACTTACAACAGAATTTCAATTGCCTTATCTAACAAGTAAGTTAGCTACATTAAGGCAAAAGAAACTTTTACCAGAACTTCCAAAAGATATTGTGAAAACAAAAATTATTGTTGGTATGGAAGCACTTGGTAGAGCCAGTGATAGATTGAAATTACTTCAATTTATGTCTGACCTTGCAGGAACACTTGGTGCAGAAACACTTGGTAGATATATTAATCTTGATAATGCTATTAAGAAATTTGCAGTTGCAAATCAAATTGATACTCAAGGATTAATTAAGACTGAAGAACAAATCCAACAAGAAACACAACAAGCCCAACAACAACAAACTGCACAGCAAATGTTAGCTGACCCAAGAGTGGCGATAGAAATGGGAAAACAATTAGCCAATTCTAATGTCAGTACAAGTGTAGATGGTGAGGGAAACGTACAACTTAATCAAGGAGAATAAAAGTTATGAGTACAGAACGAGTAGAAATAAACCCAGATAATACAGAAAAGTCATTAGAGCAATCTCAACAAGATTTAGCCAAACAAGGTATAAATACTAATGAGGGTGTTGTTAATAACAATGGTGAAAGAGTAAATATCTCTGAACCAAATACTAATGTTCAATCTTCAGAACAAGAAGTAAGACCGAATTGGTTGCCTGAAAAATTTAAAAGTGCTGAAGAATTAGCTAAAGCATATAGTGAATTAGAAAAAAGAATGTCTTCACCTGAAGAAGAACAGACTACTGAACCTGTTGAACAAACTACCGAAGAACCTGTAGAGACACAACAATTAGATAAATACTATGATGAGTTCATAGAAAATAATCAATTGTCAGATAAAAGTTATCAAGAACTAGACAATATGGGTTTACCTAAAGATTTAGTTGATGGTTATATTGCAGGTCAAAAAGCACTTGCAGACAATGATGTATCTGAAGTTCAGAATGTTGTTGGTGGCCAAGAAAACTATGCACAACTTTTAGAATGGTCTTCTCAAAATTTAAATCAAGCAGAGAAAGACGCTTTCAATGATACAATAGATAACGGAAGTACTGAACAAGTTAAGATTGCAGTTCAAGGTTTGATGGCAAGGGCAGGTATGTCACCAAATAATTCACAACAAGATATGTTTGAGGGTAATGTAAATGTAACTAATTCAGATAGTTTTGGTTCTATAGCACAAGTTACAGAAGCTATGAATGACCCAAGATATAAAAATGACCCTGCTTATAGAAAAGAAGTAGAAGAAAAATTAGCTAATAGTACAGTAATTTAATGATTTGGAATGTTCTCGCAAAAACTTTGTTATCAACAACAGTAGACGCAGTAAAACATTGGAATGATAAAAGAGAAAAGCGTAGAGCAATCGAGATAGAACTTCAAACTGAAATACAAAAAGAACATATAAAAGCAAGTAAAGATAGTTTTAAAGATGAAATAATTTTAGCTTTCTTTTTATTTTTGTTTTCACTTCCTTTATGGGGTCAAGAAGAATTGCTTCGTAAATGGATAGAGGTAATAAAAGAACTACCAGATTTCGTATGGTATATATTTACTATAATGGTGTCAGCGTCATTTGGAGTTAAAATAACTGACACTGTTCTTAAAAGGAGAAAATAATGTATCACTCAGGTAAAAAAGCAAAAGGCAAAAAACATAGTAAAAGTAAAAAACAACAATCTGCTATTGCTATGAACAAAAAGAAAAAACTAAAAGTTAAATAATGAAACATTCAAAAGCTAAAATAGACCCAAAAGAAAAAAATTTATTAAGACAAGCAAGTAAAAGTCATAGCAAAAAACACATAGCTATAATGAACGCTTTGATGAATAAGGGTAAGTCATTTAAAATTGCACATAAAGAAGCATTAAAAATTACTAAATAGGTGGCTAAGAAGAAGAATAATCTTCTCAATAAAACAGAACACGAGACAGGCAGTAGATTTAAAAAGACTAGCCAAAGCAAGAAAAGACCTAAGTTTTCATCAATGAATAAATCAAAAAGAAGAAGTTTCAAAAAGGCAAATAGAGGTGGAAGATAAAAAACCATTAAATAAAATTATTCGTGAAACGAAAGGGAATAAAAAATTTAAAGTCTTTGTTAAAGATGGCGATAAAATAAAGACTGTAAGATTTGGTGACGCTAATATGAGTATCAAGCGTGATGACCCTAAAAGAAGAAAAGCATTTTTTGATAGAATGAAACCTATACTTGCCAATGTCAAAGGAAATAAAAAACTCTCGCCAGTCTACTGGTCTCTCAGGTCGTGGAAACTCGGCACGAAGATTTCGTAGAAAGAAAAAGAGAAAAATTTCTGAAGAAGAATTTTGGAAAATAATGTCAAAAAGATTTAACAAATAATCACCACCTCTTGTAAGAGGGGTGTACTTATTAAAATCTAACTTTGCCACTTACGAGTGATAACTTAGGTATGAAAGTAAATAGGTAGTTTTAAATCAATCTAATAAGGAGAAAATAAACATGGCAAACGCAAGTCCAACAAGACTAGGTCAAAACCTAGCTACTGGTGACGCAACAGCTCTCTTTCTCAAAATTTTCAGTGGAGAAGTACTTAGTGCTTTTGCAAGAGAAAATCAAATGTTAGGTATGACAACTGTTAGAACTATCACTTCAGGGAAGTCAAGTTCATTCCCTGTAACAGGTAAAATTTCAGCTTCATATCACACAGCAGGAAACGAGATAACTGGCTCAACAGTAAAACAAACAGAAAAAATAATTAACATTGACGATATGTTAATTTCATCTTCATTCGTGGCAGAGGTAGATGAATTACGTAATCACTTTGATGTTAGAAGTATTTTTTCAAACGAAATGGGGTCTGCACTCGCAAAAACTGTTGACCGACACTTAATACAATTAGTTGTAAAAGCGTCACAAACAGCTTCAAATATTTCTGGTGACTTTAATGGTGGCTTAGAAATAACAGACGCAGACGCTAATACTAACATGACAAGTTTAATCGAAAGTATCTTTGAGGGTATTCAGAGATTAGACGAAAATGATGTACCTAGCAACGAAAGAGCAATCGTAGTTTCACCAGACATTTACTACAAGTTAGCAAATGTTGATAAACTTGTTAGCAGAGATTTCTCAGCTAATAATGGTGATTTCGGTAGAGGCTCAGTTGTAGCTATCGGTGGTGTTCCAGTAATTAAATCGAACACTGCTAAAGATGGTTTTACTGACCAATCGTCAGCAAGTACAACAGGTCAAAACAATACTTACACAGGTGACTTTCAATACCACCAAGCAATCTTATTTCATAAGAGTGCAATTGGTTCTGTGAAATTGAAAGACTTAACTCTTGAAAGTACCTATGACGCAAGAAGAATGGGTACACTTATGACTGCTAGAATGATGGTAGGACATAACATTTTAAGACCAGAAAGTGCTGTATCAATCAAAACACAATAATTAATTGTGTACTTGTGGTGGGGTTTTATACCCCACTACATTAAATAAGGAGAATTTAATAATGATGTGTTGGTTTTGTAAATTAAGAATAAAAATCAAAAAAGCATTAGATAAATTTTTTGATAGCTTTTTTATCTAAATAATGACAACAACAACCAGAAGTAGTGAACTTGAAAGTGTAAATGTAATACTTTCAACAATAGGTGAAGCACCTTTAAATTCACTACAGGGTAGTTTACCAGTTGATGGTACAGTTGCAAAAAATGTGTTATCAGAAATTTCAAGAGAAGTACAATCAGCAGGTTGGCATTTTAACACTCACTACAAATCTACATTAACAAGAGATACAAATAACAAAATTCCAGTAGGTACGAATGTAGTAAGAGTAGAATTAGACCCAAACTTAATTTCTAAAAGAGATTACGATTTAGTTCAACGTGATGGTTTTCTTTATAATCTTGCAAAAAATACAGATATATTTGACAGAAATTTTACAGATGTCACACAAGTATATCTATTAGAATTTAACGAAATACCTGAACAAGCAAAAAGATATATAACAATAAGAAGTGCTAGAGTGTTTCACGATAGAACACTTGGTGCAAATACTTTACACAAATTTTCACAAGAAGATGAAAAACAAGCATTATCAATTTTAAGAAATGCTGAAGCAAGAACTGGTGATTTTACAATCTTCGATACACCAGAACAGATTTATACAATAGCAAGAAACAATAGAGGTTATTAGTGCCTTTAGTATCACGTACAATTCCTAATTTAGTACAGGGTGTCAGTCAACAACCAGAGGTACTAAGATTAAGTTCACAAGCAACTGTTCAATTAAATGGTTTTAGTTCTGTTGTTGAGGGATTGAAGAAAAGACCACCAACTAATTACGTAGCAAAATTATCTACTTCATCTTTTGGAAATTGTTTTATTCATACAATCAATCGTGACGCTAATGAAAGATATGTTGTTATTGTAAAGAATGGTTCAATAGAAGTTTATGATATTAATGGAACACAAAAGACTGTAGTAAATCAAACAGGTGCTAGTGCATATCTAACGTCTTCAGACCCTAAGAATGATTTTGTTTTAGTTACTGTTGCAGATAATACTTTTGTTTTAAATAAAAGTATTTCATGTGAAATGGACACAACTTTAAGCCCTGCAAAAATTGAACAAGCAGTATATTCAGTTTTACAAGGAGTTAATGATACACCATATTCAATTACAATTGATGGTTCTACTTTTACTTTTACTTCTTCAAACACTGATACCAAAGCAATTCGAGACGGAGTAAAAAATGCTATTGGTAGTCTTTCAGGAATAACTATTAGTAATCTTGGAGACAGTAGTTTTTCTATAGTTAAGTCTTCAGGAACTTTAAGCGTATCAGCTTCAGATGGATTTGGTGATGACGCTTCACAAGTTGTTGCAGATAAAGTTCAAAACTTTTCTGACTTACCACAACCTGCAATTAATGGAATGGTTGTAGAAGTAACAGGTGACGCTTCAAATAACTTTGATAATTATTTTGTTAAATATAATACTGACTTATGGGAAGAAACAGTAAAACCTGCAACACCTATAAATATTAAAAATACAAAATTCCCTCACACTCTGATTAGAACAAGTGACGGAAATTTTCGTTTCACACAATTAGACGGAAGCACTTATACAATCAGCAGTACTGATTTTACAGTTCCGTCTTTAGGAAGCAGAGTAGCAGGAGACTTAACCTCTGCACCTGACCCTAGTTTTATTGGAAAGAAAATGAATGATATATTCTTTCATAGAAATAGATTAGGTGTTCTTGCTGATGAGAATGTAATAATGTCAAGAAGTGGAGAGTTCTTTGAGTTCTTTCCTGAAACAGTAACTTCGGCACTGGATACTGACCCAATTGATGTTGCGAGTACGCACACTAAAGTAAGTATTCTTCAATCAGCAATAAGTTTTGATGAAGAACTTTTATTATTCTCAGAGCAATCTCAATTTATGGTGACTGGGGGTGCAACATTAACAGCAAGTAATATATCAATAAATGTCACAACAGAGTTCGAGGCAGATAAAAAAGTTAAACCAGTAGGTTCAGGTTCAAATGTATTCTTCACTTTTAATAAAGGAAATTTTACAGGAGTTAGAGAATTTTTCGTTGCTTCTGATACAGATACAAAAAAAGCTGATGACATTACAGCTAATGTTCCTAAGTTTGTTCCTGCTAATGTTTTTAAACTTGCTAGTTCAACTACTGAGAATATTCTTATAGCTTTATCAGAAAATGAAGATAATGCTTTATATGTATTTCAATACTACGTAGCACAAAATAAAAGACTACAATCAGCATGGCACAAGTGGACTTATGGAACTGCTTCTTCAGATAAAATTTTAAATATTGATTTTATAGAAAATACTTTATTTTTAGTAAATGAAAAAAGTGATGGAGTTTATTTAGAAACAATAGATGTTTCACCTGCATTAACTGATACTGGTGAAACTTATCTTACTCACTTAGATAGAAAATTAAATAACACTCAGATTACAGAAAGCTACAATTCAGGAACTAATCAGACAACAATTACTCTACCATACTCAATAACTAACACTATGAAAGTTGTAGGTAGGTCTGGTGCTTCAAACAAAGCAGGACAAGAGATAGCAACAGTCAGTCAATCAGGAACAAGTATAGTAGTTTCTGGTGATATAACTGCACAGAATTTTTTTATAGGAGAGCAATATGAATTTGAATTTCAATTCTCTCAACAATTTGTCCAAGTAGCTGATAGCGTAGGAAGTAGAATATCAGTCAAAGAGGGTAGATTACAAATAAGAAACTGGTCGGTTTCTTTTAATGATACAGGATTTTTTACGACAGAAGTGACACCAGTAGGAAGAAGTGTTTCAACTTCAACATTTACTGGATTAACATTAGGTTCAGGATTAGCAGGTACAGTAAACTTAGAAGATGGTGATTTCGACTTTGCAGTACAATCTGAAAATGACAAACTTACAGTCAAACTTAAAAATAACAGTCACTTGCCTAGCAACTTTATAAATGCAAGTTGGCAAG
>CAACVD010000492.1_pt1 | contig 19318 bp, 22 predicted proteins | sample 2381771 | NCBI WGS metagenome assembly CAACVD01 (sample SAMEA5211965, study PRJEB30684) | marine metagenome | biome: Marine; feature: Epipelagic; material: Water | collected 2015-10-15 | depth 15 m | reverse complement strand
TATTATTTTCATAAAAATCTATTTCTTCATGTATTACTTTAAAACCCATTTCTTTGAAATATTCACCGCTTTTACCATCACCGTAGAAGCATTCCCAAATTACCTTATCTTTTGGTATAAATTCTTTAATATCAGTCCAAGCGTGTTTAGGGGTCATATAATCATCATCTTTTTTAAATGTTTTTGTGTGGAATCCAGCCATTATATATATATATATATTAATAAAATCATAAAATGGTGTAATCTTATTTTTTACCTTTTAGGTGTTTATCCCATAAATCCTTATCTGCTGTTTTTTGAGTTTTACCACCCATCACAAAACTATAAATTCTTGCGAAACTCCATTGTTCCTTGGTTAATCTTGCTGAACGTGGATATTTCTTAACATTAGGATTTTTAGAAAAGTCTTTTTTTAATCTTACTGATGAAATATTGGTCTTCCACGCACCAGTGCCTCTGTTGTATACTTCTTGTAGAATACTTTTTTTAATTCCGCTTATCTTTGCAATCTCATTTAATGAATGGCTTTCAGTTGATTTAAAACCATATTTTTTATTGAATTTTTGCTTATAAGACATTTATATTTTTATTTTAGAAAAAAAATATTTAGTAAAAATATATGAATTCTAATTATTTTTGGATATACTCGCATTTTCATGATGCTGAAACAAAAAGAATATTTGAAATTATACCAGATAATTTAAAAGATTATTTTTACGCCTTAGTTCAAATTGCTGATGATGGATTAAAAGAAATGTATGATTTGTCTTCTGATTCTGATATAGAAGATGATGAACCTAATGACCCATATATTATAATGGATAATAACCGAGAAGAAGAATCAGATGAAGATATGGAAGAATATGATACACCAGAATATATTTAATTATCGTTCTTTAATATAAATATTATTTATTGTATTTATTGATGTTCCACGTTGTTTAGACATTTCTTCTTGTTTTTTCTTTAATTCTCCTAAATGATGCGACATTGTAATTTTAGCCATCATTGTTGTGCTTAATTGTGCTTTATCATTTAAATATAATTTTGAAAATCTTATCATTAATTGTGATAATTCATTACGTGTTAATTTCTTTCCAGTTGCTGATAAAAACAAATATTCACTATCATTATAAATACTTGTTCTTTTCCAAAATCTTATTACTTTTTGTAATTCTTTTGGTATTTCAATAATTTTTGTTGAATATATTTTATCTGTTTTATATTTTCCAATACTAAAAAACATATTATTATTTTCAAATACTATGTAATTATTTTCTTTCTTATTATCGTCTGATATTTTGTTAAATTCTCTTTTTTGAATTTTTATTAAATCTGCAACATCATTTCTAAGGGGTATATATAGATAAATATTAAAAATTACAAATATTTGTAATAATGATCTTTCTTTTACTCCAATATCTTTTTTTTTCTTAATCTTTAATATTCTTAAATCATCAGCCATTTTATTTAACATATCAACAACTTCATTATAAGTAATAAAATTTTGTTCTTGCTTTGATGATATTTTATTGGTTTCTGTATTTTCCTTATTATATTTTTCATTCAATTCATCACGCATTACGGTGTATTGGTCTACTAATTCATCATCAAAACCATTTAATGCCGTTATTAAAACAATAATTGCATTATAATAGTTTCTAACCGTTAAATATGATAAATCTTCTAATATCTTTTCTACATCTTCATGATTTTCTAGGAATTTATAATCTTTTTCATTAAATATTTTCTTTAATTTATTTAAATTTCTAATATAAATATTTATTGATGAATCTTTAAGATTAGGTCTTGCTTCTTTTATTACGTCATATTCATTATCAACTTCTAGAATTGCCATTTTATATTATATATATATATATTAAATTTTATATTTAAATTTATTTTAAATTTATAAGTTCAAATAATTTTATTTATTTTCTTTTTCTATATTATATATGAATACAATAAAACAAAATGATTTAATTGTAGGTGAAAAATCCGAAAAGGAGATGATTAAATATTTTAGTGAATATTTCGGTGAATTAGATTTTACCGGTAAATATGATTCTTTTGATTTTTATAATGATGAATTTTTTATAGAATTAAAAACAAGAAATATTAATCATAATCAATACCCAACGCTTTTTTTTAGTGAAAATAAATATTATAAAGGATTACATTTAATTGAAAAATATAATAAAAGAATTGTTTTTATTTGGCGATGCAATGATGGTTGCTATTTTTGGGAGTTAACCAAAGATAATTATGAAAAAGAAGGATTCTTGGCACTTGGTGGAAGAACCGATAGGGGAAAGAATGAAATATATTATTTATATAATGTTAAATGTGAATTTATAAAACCATTAGAAGAATTCAATTAATCATCCATTTTTACAAATAGAAAAAGAAATATCTTTATCATTTAAATCATAGGCTATTGACATATAATCATCACTATAATCTAAATCACAAGGGTGATGTTCAAAATCAATAGAATATCTTTTATTATTTTTTATTTTATAATTTAAAGTTGTTATTATTTCTACTATTGTATTAATAACTTGATTTGTTCCGGCGTATTCATTATCAAAAATATGATTAGATAAGTTATACAATGTTTCACCACAACATTGATACTTATAATTGTAAAACTCAATAGACAACCAAATACTACCTTTATGAGTAATAAATTTTAATGATATATTATAAAATACTTTTCTTATATATTCAAAATAATTTAATTCTTCTAACCATTTAAACATATTATCAAATATATGTAATGTTTCATCACCATTGAATATATTTTCTGGATTTTCTTCAATTGTTTTACTATAATGAAAATCAATTCTTGAATGTTCTTTTATTCCTTGGCTTTCTTCTATATATGCGAATTCTTCTTTTAAAATATTATATCTTACGATATGTCGCAACATTAGTTTATCTTTTTCTTTTATTTCTTCATCTTTTTCTTTTACATCTTTACGTATTTCTTCCAATTCTTTACGTATTTCTTTTACTTCTTCTTTTGTATCTGTTTTAACAATTTCATTTTTATTTTGATTTTTAATTATATTTATCATTTCTGTTGAATCACCCATAAACCATTCATTACCTTCATATAATAAAAAATGTTCTTTAAATTTTTCTATTATTTGTTTTTCCATAATGTGTGAATCTAAATCACATTTTGTATAGTATAATATAAAGTAATCTTCGCCTAATTTTCCGTATCCTCTTAATCTTTTTAATAATTCTTTTTGTTCTGTTCTTCCAACTTTATAAATATTCATATTTTTTAATTTATATTTTGTAGTCCATATTAAATAAATGAAACCCATTTTATATACTATATGAATATATAAAAATTTCTTTAAATGTTTTTTTTATACTCTTGAACCGAAAATAATTCTACTACACCATTTTATCATTTTCATATATATAATAAAAAACAAAAATGGTGTAATAATGAAAAATAAAATATAAATGTAAAATATATGATAATTATTCATAAAACATTTTCAAAGAAAGAAATAATAAAGTTTATGGCAGATTGTGGAATTATTATTGAAGAAGATTTTAATAAAGATGAGTTAAAAGAATATTTAACAAACTTTTTTAAAACTAATTTTAAAATTAAATCAAATAAATATGGTTATACTAAAAAACGTGAATTATTAACACATTTCAGAAATAGAAATGATGAAAAGGAATTAAAACCAGAAGAAAAAAAAAGAATTGTTAGAATTGCACGAAAGATAATCCATTTAGCAAAAAACCATTATATGTTTAATTTTTCTGAATATAATAATTTTGAAGAAGTAAAATCAGATTGTATAAATATATATCAATATGGTTATTTATCTTCTGTTAGAAAAGCCATTAAATATTATAATTATTTAGATTTAGATCATATAAATTATATTAATTCTAATAATTTAAATAATAAAAAAGATATTAATTTTAATTTAAAAAAAGGTTATTATACAATTATGCTTGATTAAGCAAAGTAGCAAGAAAACTGACCGCCAACAAGTTGTGCCGTCTTTCTTAATTCAGTCCATACATAAAGGGTGTAATTTCCACCGGTTAATGTATTTTTGTAAGTTAGTTCAATTCCTTTGTTATTCACTCTTTCTTCACGATTTAGTCTTATAGAAGTCCAGTTAAAAGCACCTTCTAAACCGGCTTTTTGTTCGTGTCCTTCTAATGTTTTATCGGTAATCATTGCTTGACCTTCATTTGAATATTCACCACGCATAACAAACGGCACCATTCCTTCTGTCTCTTTGACGGTGTGGAAAAGTAAAGCGGGGTTGTCTCTGTCAATACTAAATACAAATCTATCATTGTATCTTAGATTGAGTGTTAATTTGTTTCCAGCACTTGGGGCATTGGATACGTAGCCGTTTAATATAGATTCATCATTGCCACGTGTAGAATTTACTACACCGATAATAACTTTATTTACAAGACGACCATTTCCGCCAACTTGGAATACTTGGTCGGAAAATGCTGTTTCGTCTCCGGTAAAAGTTGATAAACGATAATCAACATACGAAAAGGAAATACCCCCAGCGTTTTGCTGTGCGTATCTCTGCATCACAGAGCCTTCATAGTAAATTGTGTCATAAATCATTTTAAGTTCGGTAGTATCAATTAAGTATGCTAAGCCAGTAGTGTCGCCATTATTAATACAAGCACGTTGAGTAATACTATTTGAGAAAGTAAGTTCTACGTGTATTTCTTGGTCTACTCCGAACATATAGGCTGGTAATTGATTGGATTTAAGGAAGGGGAAAAGGTCAGAAAGGAAAAGCGAGTAAATAGGGGATTCTTTGGGGCGTCCTCCATCCATTTTAGCATAATTCAATACATCTAAATTATCACCATTGTATGATTTACCATTAGATAAACCGAATGTTGCTGCTTTTGAATCAGAACCATCAGTAAAAATAGATTCATGCGAAATACAACGACCATTTACGAACTGTTCGCGTTCTTTATTACTTTCGTTAGTGGTAAATAATGACTGGTAAGAAGCCAATAAATTGAGACCTTGGGTTTCACAAACAGTGGTCTGACCTATTTTTAAAGTGGCGTTTTTGATTGCCGAAAAAATTCCAACACCTAATGGGACGAATGCTTCATCATTAGTAGCGTTTGGAATTAATGAAAAAGTAAGTTTAGACATTGACGATAAAAAACCTTTTCTTTGAAGACTGAATCGTGCGAAAGTATCAGAACTTACGACCGGTTCTAAAATATCAGTTTCAATACGCATAGCATAATTAGCCGGAATTTCTCCAACTTCAATTAGATTTGGGACATCATCTTGAACGTCCATTGTTTCTTGTGATGGCATATCTTGTTTCTCCATTTTATATAACTATATAATATATTTTTTTATTATTTTTTTATTTAAAAAGTTTATTGAATATAAAAAGTTTACTGGATTATCTGAATACCTTGTGCGTTAAATAGCATAGTCTGGCGAGACTTAACAAATAGATAAGCACTTGTGGGGTTGGCATCTGTAACCGTAGTAATCATTTGGACGCCGAATTGTTCGTTTTTGAAGTTTTCACCGCTAGAATCTAACATATCGTAGAGAACACCCACACCAACGGTTGCCCCCATATTAGGCATATTACCATACGAGTTATTGGCACTAGAAACTGTGTAATTACGATTACTAGTTGCTGGGCTGACATTACTTCTTACGTGGTCGCTTTCTGGCATAATAGCACTTAAAAATGTTTTCTGTATCTGTGGATCTGAAACACTTACATCGCTTTGATTTTTCGTATTTGCGTTAATATCAAAGTTGTATGGATGACGTTCACCATTTTTAAGGAAAATTACTTGGTCTACATCTCCAATAGTTCCGGCAGTTTTAAAACTTGGGTAATAAGTTAAATAACCATCTTGTGCCAAGTTATTGATAAATGAAGATGGAACAAAATTAATAAAAGCACTAATAACATTAGATAAACCAAGATTGTATGAAATAATAGCATTGGAAGACTGAATAGTAGAATAAAGCGATACAATGCTATTAAATGTGTAAGTTCCTTCAGTTCTTGCCATCATCTGTGATAACTGGTCGGGTGGTGGGATGTGAACTTCGCAAACAATTTTAAGGTTGGTGAATTCATAGAATGCATTTTGAATGTAAGCACGTGTAGTGTCCGCATCATCAGAATAAAAAAACTGAGAATCTGGAACTAATGAGATTTCACACTCAACACCCCCGAAGGAATTTTCAAATAATTCTAGTGGCTCACCTCCAAGGGTCATTCCGCATGGTAATGGAATAGAAAATGAGTTAGCAACCGTAGAACGAATAACATTTGTTTTAAAACTATCAGAAGAATTATAAACTAATGCGGTTTCAGATAAATGACCTATGGCATCTTCCTTTGAACTCATAACTGGAAGGAATGAAGACATGAAACGCCCATATGAACGTATTGACTCCGTTATTTGCTTTGTCTTAGAGTTTCTCCACGTTAACTGTTCTATCGCACCATATACACCAAGTTTGTGGGAAGAAGTAAGCGAAGAAGCATTACCGGCTGTTGGTCGTGTGGTTCCTTCCGAATTAATCCAGAAGTTCAATTCACCAACAAGACGAATACTTGACATATCAAGTAAAGCATTTTGCGAACCAATAGTAAAACTAATTACTGGTAAGCCATTACGATGACTAATTCCTCCATTCCGAGCAGATGGAACATTATTTGGTCTAATTTCTAGGAATTTAGAAGACATATTTATAAACTAATAAAAGAAAATAAATAAATATTAAATTTTTAAAAAATTTATTGAATAAGAAATATTTTTGATTAAACTTTTTCTTAAAAAGTTTATAGTTGAACCGAGATTGAAGCCCCAGAAATCTGAATGGTTCTAATGTGGTAAACAAAGCACATTAACATTTTATTTACTGTTGGTGCGGTGCTTTCATTGTATACTAATTGTAATTGATTTGTCATATTTCTTAAATCCATTACACCATCTTGTAGAACATAAGATCTAGGAATTACAAAATTTCTGTTGTATTCTTGGAATGAACGGGGAACGATTCTTGATTGATTTAAAAATTTATCAAGTTCCGTAAGTTGCTGTGCCGAGATACTACGTCCAAGATTAATTCGTGAAACATCCACCGGTCTTGAAGGCGTTAATTTATCTTGTATCAGCATTTGGAAGGTGGATAGGTGGTCTATGCATCCAGTCAGTTTAGTGCTATTACTTCTTAAAATTGTATCTTGTCCGTATACGTCATATGCTACATCTTCTTCTTGAACATATGTTCCAATTGCTCCAATTGTCTGTGCTGATGTGTATACGGTTGAATCTGTGGCAACAACTCCAAGAGTTTTTGCTTTGCTATTATTTAGTGGAAGATTTACCGTTGCTTGTCTATTTTCTTTTAATAATGAATGTTTGTAATTAGTGCAACTTAAAATATCGAATTCAATCATTCCACCTTGTCTAATATTACTTAACATTGTATTTTCATCTTGTGGTGATAGTTCAACTTGCTGTAATACAAATTCAACATTTGAAATAGTATAAGAAGCATCATAAGAACTAGTAGCGGTTAATGTATCAGATGCTACACTATTTGCTGTGTCAATTGCTGCCGAATATGCTATGAATTCATCTTGTTTAATATCTACACCAGCAGCATTAGCAGCCGAACCATTATAAACACTTGCCGAGAATCCAACTTTAACGAAACCGCCTTCAACATCAATACTATCAATAACCGGATTAATAGCGGTAGTTGAAGCACCACCCGACGCATTAGACAACCAAGCATTTTGCGAAACATTAGAACCATTACAAAATGCGATACGCTCACCAATACAAAATGGTAGATTCTTAACACTAGTAATATTATTATCAGTAGTGAAAAATACTTCTGTTGTTTCAGTTGTTCCGTCTGCCGTCCAATCTCCACCGCCAGAAGTAATACCGTGGAAAACTGGATTATGATAAGCACGACGAGTTCTAATCGCATTGTCTAACTGATGAACGCAATATTTTGCTTCTTCTGTGTCAATTTCTATATATAAACCACCAGTTAATAGACAAGGGAAAATCTGATTTGATTTTGTAAAAATGCCAGAATGTAAGTTAATACAACATTTAGCACTTAAATACGAGTCATCGCCCCATGTGTCAGTAGAGGCTTGGGCGCCTTCAACTTTCTTAAAATAAGGGTTAGTATTAGTATCTACACAATTAGAAGTCGTGCAACCAAGAGTGCAGCGATTTTCTGGGTTAGCAGTTAAGGCACCTTCTTTGACAGCACGAAGACCACGGATTGAATCATCGGAATTGTAATCATATTCCATTCTTAGTTTAGTATTGTAATCTACTATTTCTTCTAATAATACACGTTCGCCATTATTTGAATATATGCGAAGATTTTTAATTAAACAATTTCCACCTAATACCGGATCTAAAACAAGTTTAGTTGGATTACCACCACTAGGTAATGATAATTTAACATCAAAGTTAATATAACAATTTTTACCATCAATGTATTTTACATTAGAAGGTATTTCAAAATCAATTCGTTGTCCGGGACTATAAGATAGACCATTAACGGAACTTATGGAAGTTTGGAACTGATTAATTTGTGTTTGTTCTTCATTTCTCCAATAAGACATTTTATATTTTATTTATAGATAAAAAATTTTTGTAAAAAAAAATAAAAAAAAAACTTTTACTAAATTTTTGATTAAACTTTTTTTTAAAAAGTTTTTCTAGTAAATTAATTTTTCTAAAATTTTATTACACCATTTTATCATTTTCATTTATATATAAAAAAACCAAAACGGTGTAATGTAATATTTTTTATATTCATTATGAAAATTAAAAAATGATTTAATTATTTTATTTATTCAAAAAGCATATAAAAAAAATATTTGTTATATATATAATGAATATGGAAAAATCCAAAAACGACGAAAAAATGCAAAAGAAAATATATAATAATAAATATATGGAAGATATAACTACTATTGAACTTATTGAAAATGCTAAAAATCCTATGAATAAATGGAAAGATAAAAAGAACCAGTTTAAAACAAACATATATGAGTTTAAGGCAAAAAAACAAAAATGTAATTTAGGTATTCCAACTGGCAAAGTAAATAATATTATTGTTGTAGATTTAGACTTCTATACAAAAAAAGGCGATCCACCATTCATTTATGAGAATACACAATTTTATAAAAATTTTGGTTATAATTACATTGATGATTTTGATACATTCACCGTTAAAAGTCCAAGTGGTGGTCTTCATTTATATTTTAAATACGATGAGAATGTAGATAAAACAACTTCAAATGGTGAAGAACACGTAGATACAAGGGGTAATGGTGGTTATATTGTTTCACCAAATAGTATTATTAATGGTAATAAATATGAAATTATTAAAGATACACATTTTAAGCATTTACCGGATAATTTAAAAGATTATTTATCAAATGTTATTTTTAATAAAAGTAAAACGAAAAAAAAAACAAAGAAAAAAAGAAAAGAAATTAAAAAAAGTGAAAACAAAGATGAAGAAGTAATAGAAGATGAAGGTTATTACCATTTAGATAAATTTACATATAATTTTAGTGATGAATCATTAATAGAAATTATTGAAGGTTTACCCGATAAATACTTTAATACTTATCAAGGCTGGTTAATTTTTACAACCGCTATGAAGCAAATAAACCGTAAAGACTTATGGGAAAAATACCCTAAAATTAAACCAGCAAATTGTGATAAAACGGATAAAGAACGTATAGATTGGATGAATTCACATTGGGATAATATCAAAAAACATAATCAATATAATTGTTTATCTAATTTATTATTAAATACAAAAGTTAAAAATGCCAGAACAATGCTTGAATATTATATGTATATTGATTATGACGTGCATACAATAAAACCAGATGTAATAATTAATCAAGCAAAATTAACAGATGAAAACTATTCAAACTTTTTAGAAAACAAAAAAAACTATGATTGTTTAATTATGAAATCAGATACTGGAACCGGTAAAACAACAAGTTTTGTTAAATACTTTAAAAAGCAAGAAAAAACTAAATTTATATCAATTGTTTCAAGGGTTTCATTAGCACAAGAACAATATATGACATTTTCAAAAAATAATATTAATTGTGATTTATACAATATTGTTAATGACCGTTTAGAAAGTCAATATAATCATGTAATTACAATTGATAGTATTATACGTGTTGCGAAATGGTCTTGTTATGAATATAAAAATTATATTGTTTATTTAGATGAATTTAATTCAATGATTGAGTATTTAATTTGTGCCGATACATTAAATAATAAACGTGTTGTAGTTTTTAACGCTTTATTAAAAATATTAAATAATTGTAAGCAGATTATTTGCACTGATGCAGATATTAATGATATTTCATTATCATTTTTAAAATTAGTTGATAAAAATAAAATATATATTCAAAATGAATTTTTACATAATAAAAATGTTAAATGTCAAGAATTATTCAGTTATGGCGATTTTTGCGATAAATTACGTTTAGAAAAAAAGTTCTTATGTTGTTGTGATAGTAAAACACAAGCAGAAATGATACATCAAGAATTAATAAAACGTAATGTAAGAGATGTAGAATTAATTACATCAGATACTGATAAATATATTAATTTAGATGATTATGATAAAGTTATATACTCACCTAAAATTGTTTATGGCTTAGATAGTTCAATTAAACGTCCAGTATATTGCTATTATAAAGAAAGAACAATTCCGCCCACGGCGATGATTCAGCAAATCGCAAGATGTAGAAATATTAAATATTTAAGATATACATTTGAAATGAAAAAAGTTAAAATAGAAGATGAAGAATTTTCATTAGATTATATAAAACAAGAATTACAAGAATTAGAAAGTTTCGGTAATGAATTTTGTTCGTTTTCAGTAGTGGGTAATGATTTTATTTCTAATGCATATTTAGATTTTTATACAAAGTATTCATATTTAAATAGATGTTATGAAATCAATAAATTCGGACATTTTATTAAATTATTACAAAAACGTGGTTTTGTTAATGATAGTATTACTTATTTTAATACATCACTAAAAGGAACTAAGGAAATGCGTGATAAAATAAAAGAACTTAAATTAGAAAACTTTTCAGTAGATCACCCAACAGTAATTAAAATTAATGATTATCTTAAAATAGATAGTAAAGAAAATATAGAAAAATACAAAGAATATTTTTTGAATCAAACTAAATTAGATAATCATTTTAATATATCAAAATATTTTTTTAATAATATTGAAGATATCAAAGAAGAATTATTTAAACAAGAAGAATTCAATGTCAAGAAAGTTTCTTCTACAAAGGCAAAAATTAAGTTTTTACAAGAAATAAAGGATTTATCCGGTTGTCATGATAATAATGATATTATTGTAAAAAATCCGTTAGAAATAAAAGATGCTGATTTTTATGCTACTAATTATAATAAAGTTTGGAATGCATCTATTAAAAAAACTGATATTGATTTTACTAAAAAAGAAGTATTAATACAATATATGTATAAAATGTATAAAAATTTATTTGGTAATGAATTAGTTAAAAATACTAAAAAAATGGTTAATAAAAAACGTATAACAGAATATACATTTAATAATGATATTTTAAAACGTGAATTAGAATTATATTCATTTAGACAAAGGGCAAAAAATAATGGTTAAGTTCTTTATGTTTTATTTATTCATATAGTATAAGGAAATTTTTCCTTATCATTACACCGTTTTTGTTTTTTATATAAGAATGAAAAAACTAAAATGGTGTAGTTGCTCCGCGTAAGCCATTTTTTTTTCGGACTTTCTCAACTTTTGAAAATAGAAAAATCAATACTTTTTTTTCTTTTCATTTTTCTTAGATTTATTAGATTTCTTATTTTTAGTATTATCCGTGTAATTCTCAAAAATTTCTTTTGGTTTAATCTTTTTATCACGTTTTAACGTTTCCATAGGTTTATGTTGTAAATCCATATGGTTATTATTTTTAATTGGTTTTACTAACATTTTTATAAATTATATAAATATTTTAATTTTTTTTCAAAAAAAATATTTTATTTATAATTAATATAAAATGTCGTTAGTTATAACATCAAATGTTAATCTTGAAGATGTCAATACTCAAAGTAATATATTTAAACCATATTCTTATACCAATTCATTAAATAATAATACTTTGAAAATTCCACCTAATAGTGAAATTGCATTACAAAGTTGTAAAATCAATAAATCTGGTGTATATACATTAAGTAGATTAAATAATGTATTTGGTGTTTACTTTGGTAAAAAATTAGTTGATGGAACTTATGAATTGGCGGACTCCACAGTATCACCAATGATTGGTAATATAGGTGATCTAAACCAAGGCGATTACGTAGAAACTAATGTAAGAGATATGGCGGATTTAATAGAAAAAGGCATGTTGAATGTTATTTCTCACCCAGCAGTAATAAAAGGTATAGACTCACAAGGCAATGTAAAAGGTGGTTTAGTTTGTAATGCCAGTTATGATACAAATTTAGATTTTCAAGGTTATAATTGGGTATTAACGGAACATACGGCAACAGAGGATGCCGTAGACCAATTAGATGTTGATATAGAGGTAACTAATTTGACTGGACCAAATGACACCACGGGCACTTCATATACATTAGTTGAAGGTTTATTTACTAATTTAAGAAAACAAAATATACAAGTTCGTTGCGATGCTTACCCAATAACGAATTATGGTTTTAAAGGAACCGCCGGAGCCAATGCCTCAAATCATAAAGGTATAGTATATGATATTCAAGCAGCCAACAACGTGAAAGCATCTAAATGGATTGTTGGATTAGTAAGACCCAATATTCCAAGTAATTTTAATGCTTCTGGTGATGGTATAGAATATTTACCGGCATATTTTGAGCCAAATAATCAAAAATCATTCCAACAAAATCAATTCTACGATTATTGCGTAAGACGTGTAGGAACTCAATTAAGAATATTTCAAAGTTGTATTAAAAGCACTAGAACTTCTGGTAATGCTAATGATTTAGTAATGGAACCTATACAATATTGGGGTGAAGGTAAAAATTTTGACGCAGAATACAATATAGGTGAAAACGGCTCAAATTATAGATACGTTAAATTTGCTTTATCTAATGAAAAAGTAGTAATTCAAATTAGTGCCGACAGCACAAATTGGCTTGATTTAGTAAATCAAGACCAACTAACAAGCCCAGCTAAAAATGAAGTTCCTACACCGATTAATTGCACCCAATGGCATTTATTCCCCGCTATGTCATTAGAAAGGGGAACAAGTATTGATATAACAGAATTTTATATATATTCAGCATTACAACCAGATTATGAAATTTATAATGAAAAATCGAATTGGTGGGTAAAATTATGTAATGATGGTATATCGTCTACTTTTGGGCGAGATGTAGAGACAAGACCATGGAACGATTACGGAATAATAGCAGTAAGAGACCCACTAGGAATTGATAGCCACGGTATATTGGACGAATCACAATTAATTTTTACATTAGCACCAAGTAATGATTATGGACGAGAAATCACAGAGCCTTGCAATTCACAATTTACATTAGGATTTGTAGGACGTTCAATTGTAGATACTTTGACTGATTCAACTAATACAACACAAACAATAAATAGTGATAATATCCCTAAATTAATTTCTAATGTATCTTTATTTATTAGATTAAATAATTTTACACAAAATACCACAAACGCAAGACGTGGAACATCTACAAGTAAAATTGTGGCACATTTACCACGTTTTGACAATAGCGGTAATGAAACTGGCGGTTTATATTTTGAACCACAAGAACGTGTATATTTGAAATTAAATAATACAAATGAAATTACATTAAATCAAATTGACGTAGATATAGTTTATGACAACGAGCAACTTTGCACGGCAATTACTGGTAAAACAATAATTGTGTTTCATATTAGAGACAGCAAATAAACTAAATTTATAATTAAAATTGTTTTTTGTTAAAACTTTTTCTTAAAAAGTTTATATTAATAAATCTAATACAACTAATATTCAAAATAATAATAAATTTAAATTTTTTTAGTAAAATTATTTTCTTTTTTAATTATATAAAATGTCTTTTATTCCAAAAGTCAAAATGGATTTTGTTCCGGAAGAACCAGAAGAAAACGAAGAAGAAGAAATAATACCGGAAGCAGTGCCAACAACGGAAGAAATAAACCCAAATGATATTTTTGAAGAAACAAAAGCACAAAAGAAAGAAGAACCAAAGAAAGAAACCATTATAGATGAAACTATTATAGATGAGGAACCACCAAAAGAACCAATTAAAAAAACAAGAAAGAAAAGAGAATATACCGAAGAGCAACGCCAAGCAATGCGGGAACGAATGGCAAAAGTGAGAGAAGCAAGAAAGATTAAGGGCAAATCAAAAAAAGAAGAAGAACAACCCAAACCACAAGTAATTCAACAACCGCAACCAGCACCGCAACCAGCACCGCAACCAGCACCACAACCAGCACCAACACCACGACCAATAATACAACCGCAAATAATGCAACCACAAGTGAATCAACAACAAGCACAAGAAGCAATAGAAAAAATGATATTTGCCGGTATTCAATCATACGAAGCATTAAGAAAAGAACGTAAAGCAAAAAAGAAGGAAGCACAAAAGAAAGAAAAAGAACATGAAGATTTTAAGAATACTTTAAAACGTGCTATGAATAGAAAGAATACTAATCCTTATGGTAATGGATTTTTTTAAAGTTTTTTAACTAAATTTTTGATTAAACTTTTTTTTAAAAAGTTTTTTATTTTTTATTTTTTTTATTTAATAATATTATAGAATATGGAAAATAAAAAAGAAGAACCAAAAAAAGAAGAAGAAAATATACCACCACCACCAAAAGTATTTAAGGTGAAAGATCCGCCACCATCTAAAATGTTTAAGGGCTTACATCCGCACTTACCACAGCCACCAAGTTTATTATTAATTATAGGAAGTGTAAGAAGCGGTAAAAGTAATTTATTATGTAATTTACTTTGTAATCCTTCAATGTTTAAAGATAGATTTGATGTCGTCCATCTTATTAGTAATACATTAAATGCAGACCCAAAAATGAAGATGATGAAAAAATATTTTGCGTGTCAAGATCATTACGAAGATTCAATGATAGAAGGAATTATAGAAAGTCAAAAAGCATTAGGAGAAGATGACCGTTTGAACCTTGCAGTTTGTCTAGATGATATTTTAACGAAAGACTTTTCTAAAAATAATTATGTATCATTTTTAGCAACTCGATTTCGTCATTATGGTATTAATTTACTTTGTTTTACTACTCAATCATTTCGTGCCGTTAGTGGTTTAATTCGTAATAACTCAACTAATGTAATTATATGTAAGCAGCAGAACGCAAAGGAACTTGAAAAAATAGCGGAAGAATACGGCGATTTATTCGGAAGTCCAGAAAATTTTATTAAACTATATAATATAGCACATAAAGATAGATACTCATTTTTACATCTTGATTTACAAACAAACCCAGCAACCGCATATTATCAATTTGAAAGAGTTATAGGACGTGGAAGTGAAATTTTAGAATAAAAATTTTTTTATTTTTTTTTGTTAAAACTTTTTTTAAAAGTTTATTATATAAAATATGGGTTTATCATTATATTCTGTAGATGGTGGAATTAGTCAAGCAAATAGTATGGCACAAGGAATTCAAAACGCAAATTTACAAATTCAAGCACAAAATGATTTAGCAGCTGAAAATTACAACGAACAAAGAGAAGTAGACAAAACACAAGCAACTAATGATTTAATAACCGGAGCAATTGATACTATGAAAATGGGAAGTGGTGTAAAAGATGCATTAAATCCATCAATTAGAAAAACATTTGCCGGAGGAAAAGCCGTTGGTGGTGGATTTGAAGGCGTCCAGTCTTCGGCTGATGTAAAAGGTTTAAGGGGATTCATTGGGGGTGCTGGTGATGTATTAGAAAAAGGAACCAAAGTTGCCGGAACTATTGGTGCGGCAGTTAGTGCGGGTCAAAGTCTTTATGATGATATTAAAAGCGGACACGTAGCCGGTGATAACTGGGAAGAACAAACCGCTAATATAGGAAATATTATTGGTGGGGCATTAGACGTTGCCGGTTTAGTTCCGGGACTTCAAGTTCTTGGAGCAGTAGGAGGGATACTTTCCGCTGGTTCAGCCGCCTTACAAGGTGTAGGCGATTCAATAGATGCTGCCAAAGATGCCGCTAATAAACCAGCACAACAAGCACAAGAAGCAATAGCACCAAGTCAGCAAGTCGCAGTAGCAAGAACCGAATAGTTCTTTTCAAAAAAGAACTTACAGAAAACAATTTAAAGTTTGTTTAGTCTAATTTAATTATGAATTCTTTTTTAATAATTTTAATATGTGGATTATTATTATATCTATTAGCATATCTTTGATTATTATAAGCCAATAATTTTTCTTTATTTTTATGGTAATATATTTTACGATGCATTTTTTTATCTGATTTATAAATATTTAGTAAATATTCTTCAATATCCATATAAACTTTTTTAAGAAAAAAATTTTATCAAAAAAAACATATTAAAATTTTTTTTATGTATAAAGTATATAAAAAAAATATTATATATATATATAGAATGGAATTTACACAAGAAGATTATAAAAGAATAATTGAAAAATACCAACAAAACAAAAAATCACAACGTGAATATTACCACAATGTAAGAAAACACAATGAAGATTTTAAAACTAAGAATAAAGAACGAGCAACTAAATATTATAATGAGAATAAAGAAAAATATAAAGAAAATTACACAAAAAAACAAGAATTAGTAAAATCAAGAAATTTATATAATTATTATAGAAAAAAAGATAAAGTAGAAACATTTGAAAAAAACCATAAAGAAAAATATGATTTACTTGTAAAACGTGGAATTATTACGCCCACGACGGCTTAGTATCAGCCCACAATTTTACCGCCCAATAGTTTGAAGTATTCTTATCTTTGTAAGTTAATTCACCTTTTTTATTTCTAATACCTTTGGCACGTGCTAAATAACTTTTTTGTCTTTGTTTATCTTTATGTTGATAATAAACAGTATATCTACTATCACCAAAATTAATTAATTTAGTTTTTCCATTATCACCCATAACATAAACCGAATATCTTTTATTTTTTGCTTTACTTTTAAAAGGTTTATACAAAATCTTTTTACCTTCTTTTGTCAATGGCATTATAAACTTTTATAATATTTTTTTTGTTAAAACTTTTTTCTAAAAAGTTTATATAATGGAAGATTTAAAAACCCCACGAAAAATAATTGATGAAGATAATATAGATTGTTGGAGTGATGAAATAGAAGAAATGTTGTCAGAATGGGGCGAAATAGCCTTGTGTTATGCTTGGTTGCATAATTATAGTGAAAGAAAATATAAGAAGAAATATCATCACATGAGTATACCAATAATAGTATTATCAACATTAACCGGAACTGCCAATTTTGCCGATAGTTATGTGCCAACTGGATTTAAACAAGGGTTCAGCGCCATTGTAGGTGGTTTTAATATTTTATGTGGTATATTAGGAACTTTAATGTCATTTTTAAAATATGCCGAAATATACGAAGCATCAAGAATTGCTAGTGTTGCTTGGTCTAAATTTGGTAGAAATATACAAATTGAATTGGCATTAAAAGATGATAAACGAAAAAATTGTAGGGACTTTTTAAAAGTAAGTCGTGCAGAATATGACAGATTATTGGAAAGTTCACCAAATGTAGATCAAGATATAATAAATATATTTAATAAAAAATTTGAAGATAAATATAAACATATTTCTAAACCAATTATATGTAATGGATTAAAAGAAGTAAAAATTTATAAAGATGAAATCAAATTACCAAAAATACATCATGATAAAATACAACAAGTAATTTAATTAGCCCCAAATATTTCACTATCAACATATTTTCTTAAATTTTCGTTTTCATTAACTAATTGTCTTATTTGTCGTGCTTGTTTAGAATTTATACCGACTTGTATTTCGCCAAAGGTCTTTAATTGTTTTACTTGCAATTTTAAATTTTCATTTTCATCTTCAAGTTTTAATAATCTTTCACTCATTTTATTTAAATCAAATTCAATATTATTCATTATATATAATATAATAACATTTTTTTTATATACATTTGAAGCGAAAATACATTACACCATTTTTGGTTTTTATTATAGTAGAAAAAAGATAAAATGGTGTAGTGAAAATTTTTAATCATTTTTTGATAAAACTTTTTTCTAAAAAAAGTTTATAATGGAAAAAAACTTGGCACAACAAAATAAAGAACTTCTAGATAATATAATAAAAACATTAGATTCAATCAATAAAAGAATAACTACAATAGAAAAAGATGTCAAAGAAATTAAAAGTAAAACAAGACCACCAGAAGAATACGTAGAAGTCAATAAATCGTGGTTTTTCTAAAATATATTTATTTTTTGATAAAACTTTTTTCTTAAAAAAGTTTATATGAAATTGTTTGATGAAAACAATAAACCTATAAATTTGAATATTGAAATTGTAGAACAAAATTTAGTAGAAAAATATATTAAACCTAATGATAAGGTTTTAGAATTAGGGGCAAGATATGGTAGTGTATCAATAAGAACAAATAAAATAGTAAATGATAAATCAAGCCATTATGTAGTTGAACCAGATAATGCTATATGGGAATGTTTAGAAAATAATATGAAAATAAATGATTGTAATTTTAATATTATAAAGGGTGTAATTGCAAAAAAGAAATATTCAGTTTGTCAGAAAAAATATTCAACTTATACATACGAAGATGCAAACGGCAAAACAGAATCATTTGATTTACCAGATGTTGATTTTAATGTATTGATTGTTGATTGTGAGGGTTTCTTTGAAACATTTTATAATGAAAATAAACCATTATTTAATAAATTAGAAACTATTATATTTGAAGCAGATGAACCAGAACGATGCAATTATGAATATTTATTAAATGAATTCAATAAACTTGGTTTTAAGCAATTGGAAAAGATAAAAGAACCAACTTGTAATAATATGTGGCATTATGTTTTACAAAAAACTTTTTAAAAAAAAGTTTAATCAAAAATATTTTTTTCTAAAAAGTTTATATATGGAAAAGATAAGTATTTTAATACCAACATACA
>CAACVD010000491.1_pt1 | contig 19358 bp, 18 predicted proteins | sample 2381771 | NCBI WGS metagenome assembly CAACVD01 (sample SAMEA5211965, study PRJEB30684) | marine metagenome | biome: Marine; feature: Epipelagic; material: Water | collected 2015-10-15 | depth 15 m | reverse complement strand
CTACACGCTTGATGGTGCTACACACAGACTTGAAGAACATGGAAAAGGACGAACGGGATGACTTCATACGATCCTATATCGATAGATAAGCAAATACTAGGATTCGTACTAGATAACGAATTCTTTACAAAAGTATCGAACGTCGTAACTCGCGACATGTTCATCGGGGAGATGAGAGACGTGTTCGACGTTATCTCACACTCTCACACAGAGTACGGAACGTCACTGAATGTGCGTGAATTAGCTGCGCTATTCAATGATCGTAACCCTGCTATGCCGGACTCTACACGAGAGAAGGCTCAGACTTTGATCTCCGAATTAGAGGCGGGTACACCCGACAAGCACGACTTGTACTCCGACTTGGTAAACAACTTTTGGCTTCGGGATCGTGCGCGTCAGATCGGGGAGAGGGCGATTGAGATATTCACGGGCGAAAGTGAGGACTTCGGTAGCCTTCGTCAACTAATTGACGTTGTCGAGGATGGTCGGATTTCTGACAAGACGACGTATAGTGTCGTCGATGATGACATCGACACACTCTTGGATGAAAACGCAGGAGAGCCTGACTTCCCTTTTGAATTTGAGTTGATCCGGGAACACGTTCCGGGCTTAGACCGGGGCAACTTAGGCATCCTGTTTGCGCGTCCGGAAGTGGGAAAGACAACATTTTGTTGTTTTCTTGCGGCGTCGTACATTCGTCAAGGCTTCAAGGTTACATACTGGGCAAACGAAGAACCGGCAAAAAAAATAAAATTGCGTATTATTCAGTCGTTTGTCGGGGCAACGAAGGATGAAATGAAGGATGATCGGGAGCATCTCCGCTCTGTGTATGCTCGTGACATCGCACCCTACCTGACAATCATAGAGTCTGTGGGTACGTCTGTAGAAGAAGCCGACGACTACGCCAAGTTGAACAATCCTGATGTGATGTTCATGGATCAGCTAGACAAGTTTCGTATCGGGGGTGAGTACAACCGTGGTGACGAACGCCTAAAGGAGACGTACGTGCTTGCTCGTGAAGTTGCAAAGCGTAACTCGTGCCTTGTCTGGGCTGTTAGTCAGGCGAGTTACGAGGCACATGACCGTCAATTTATTGACTACTCAATGCTAGACAATTCACGTACGGGTAAGGCTGGTGAGGCCGACATCATCATCGGCATCGGCAAGACAGGTGCAAGTGACGTTACGAACACGGTGCGCCACATTTGTATATCTAAGAATAAGATAAACGGATACCATGACATGATCAACGCACAGATAGACGTACAACGAGGGGTATACTACTAATGGCCAGCGAATATAAATATGCGCGTACGAACTCGAAAGGCGAAAGTGTTTTTCGTAGAGATACTGACGAGGATTTGGAGTTTGTTGAAAACTATCTCACTGAGCATGGCATCGAATACAAGATACGCTATGGTGCAACTATGCTGTGGATAAAGAATCTTGATGGGAAGCTATATAGTTACTACTGGACTACAGGGCGTTGGGCACCACGATCTCTCAGAGTTAAGAAACACTACGCCAGTAAAGGCATCGAAGACTTTGTAAATCGATTCCTAAATAAGTATGTAGAGGAAAAGAAGGATGAACGTACTGACGTTTGATGTTGAGACGACGCACGTGGAGAAGGCAAATGGTGGTTACACACCTCTGCCGTACTTTGGTAATAGCCTTGTATCTATAGGCTACAAGTGGCTTCCTAGTAAGGTATGTTACGACTGCTACTACCACTCGACTGAACCTCCGACAGAGGCTGCTGCGGCAGGGTTTCAACTAGCACTAAACCATGCTGACGTGCTTGTGGGTCAGAACATCAAATTCGACTTGCAGTGGATACGTGACTGTGGGTTCGTATACAACGGAGACATATATGATACGATGGTTGCTGAGTATATACTTTCGAAGGCGCAGCGTTGGCCTCTTGGACTTGCTGCTCTTGCAAGGAAGTATGGTGTTACCCAAAAGGAAACGGACCTTGTTAAGCCGTATATTGAAAGCGGGAAGACGTTCTACGAAATACCGTGGGACATCGTACGAGAATACGGAATAGCTGATGTACAGGCAACAGAGGAGATTGCCTTGAAACAACTAGACGCCTTTGGCGTAACATTTGAGGATTTATTTGATGACGAAAGCATTGGTGCCGACACTAAAGTTATCGCTTGAGATGACTGACGTACTCGCTCGTACAGAACGTACGGGGTTGCGTATAAACTTAGACACTCTCGACGAAATAGAGAAGATGTACACGGAGGAGCTAACGGCCCTAGAAGCCCGCCTGAACGACTTGGCGCGTGAAGCTATGGGAGATACCCCAGTGAGCCTCACAAGCCCTGATGACCGCTCTATGCTCCTTTATTCGCGTAAAGTAAAAGACAAGAGGGATTGGTCTCGCATGTTCAACTTGGGTATGGAACAGCGCGGTGCAACGATGAAGCCCAAGCTGCGTACGCGCATGTCCCGTAGCGAGTTTAACCAGACCGTGCGTCGTATGACAGACATTGTATACAAGACTCGCGCCGAAAGATGTGCTGGCTGTCTTGGTCACGGCAAGAATCGTCCGGTCAAAAAGGACGGCACTCCCTACAAAACTCCACGCACATGTAAGGGGTGTGGGGGAAGAGGGGTTGTGTACCGTCCCACGTCTGAGGTTGCAGGGTTTAAGATGTCACCCCGTACGACATACGACACAGCCTCTGCCGGGTTTCGTACGGACAAGGATACACTCGACGAACGATCCATAGAATTGTCAGGGGATGCCCGTGAGTTTGTAACGGGGTACGTACGTTTCAACGCCTTGCGTACCTATCTCAATACTTTTGTGGAAGGGATCAAGAACAATGTCGATGATCACGGCTTCATACATCCGGAATTTATGCAGTGTGTTACGGCGACGGGCCGTCTTTCGAGTCGCAATCCGAACTTCCAAAATATGCCACGCGGCTCGACATTCGCAATTCGTAAGGTCGTCGAGAGTCGTTTCGATGGTGGCTTCATCATGGAGGGGGATTACTCGCAGCTAGAGTTTCGTGTTGCCGGGTTCCTTGCGGGGGACAAGCAGGTGTACTCTGACGTACGGCAGGGGACGGACGTGCATAACTACACGGCGTCGATCATAGGGTGTACACGTCAGGAGGCGAAGGCACACACCTTCAAGCCCCTTTACGGTGGCACGAGCGGCACGGATGCACAGAAGCGATACTACAATGATTTCAAAGACAAGTACATGGGTATAGCCGTGTGGCACGAGATACTACAGCAAGACGCTGTGAAGCATCGTGTGATAACCCTACCATCGGGTAGACAGTACGCTTTTCCCGACGCACGATGGACAAAGTATGGTACGGCTACACATCGTACATCCATATGCAACTATCCCGTACAGGGATTCGCCACTGCTGACCTGTTGCCCATAGCACTCGTGTCTTTGGAAAGAGCCGTACGTGCCGCTGGTATTGCAAGCGTTATCTGTAATACAGTACACGACTCAATCGTGATGGACGTACATCCTGATGAAAAAGATATTTGTGTTGACTTGATGAAGAAGGCTATGCTGTCCTTACCCACTGAAACTCTTAGACGTTACGGTGTGACGTACGACATGCCCGTCGAGATAGAGATAAAAATGGGAAAAAATTGGCTTGACTTACACGAAGTAGAACTGTAAGATTGTGTTTACCTACTATCCAACTCGTAAGGAGACAAGGAAATGGATGGAACAGAACTCGTAGAAATGAATAATGAAATGGACGCGCTTGTCGCTGCGCTACAGAGCGACAACGAAGAACAGCTTATGAAGCTCACCGGACAGGGGAGCGGTGGTGGTGACCGCATTGGTTTGCCACGACTGAGTATCAACTACGACCAAGAAACTGAGGATGGTCAACCCCTACAGCGGGGCGACTGGAAGATCATGGTTGATGGTGAGTTTTTGTATGCTCCTGAAGTGACGATGCAACCCTTAATGCGTGTCTTCGAATACTCAATGTGGGATGGCGAAATGAATGAGGGCCGTGGTGGCTTCTCGTGCAAGTCTGTCCAGAAGGTTGGTTTTGAGGGATCGTTCCCTGACACTGATGGTGGCAATAAGTGTGGCCGACTGTCTCGTCAGGATGAGGAGCAACTCGACCAGCAAGACCCTGCGTACCTGAAGAGTCGCGCCGTCATTTGTAATCAGGTCATCTACGGAACGATCAGCGGCACCTTCAAAAACGGTGATGGGGCGGAAGTCGTCCTGAAAAATAAACCGATGGTTGCGTACTTCAAGAAGTCAGGCTTCAAGCCCATCTCTGACTTTATCAGTAGCTTGGGCAATCAAAAGAAAGTCATGGCTCACTGTGAAATTCTTTTGCGTACGCATCGTAATAAGAAGGGCAGCGTTACGTACTGGACTCCAGTGCCTACCCTGTCAAACATCGTTGGCTTGAGTGCTGATGATAAGGAGCTTGTAGTCAAGTTCGACCAGACTATTCGCGCTCATAATGAGTCTGTAATACGGGAGTATAGGGAAGCGTTGAAGATGCAAATGTCAGAGGACGATTCTGACTTAGCACTAGACTTTGACAACGCTAATGCTGCTTGATATACAGGACTATATGTCGAAAGCTATCCGGGGGGACGTTACTGTCTCTCCGGGTAACTTAAAATTATTTGTAGAAGAATCCCGGCAAGCTATAGAAAAACAATTCGGCGGGCGCAAACGAGAGTATCGTGTGCGTATGTCCGGCTTGGGCAAACCTCTATGCCAGCAGATACTCGACAAGCTAGGCATCGAAGAAGCTATGGAATACAATAGCATAGCTCGATTTGCGTTTGGGGATTTGACAGAAGCTCTGCTCATGCTCGTCATGCGTGAGGCTGGCATAGACATAGTAGCCTCGCAAAAAGAAGTCGAATTAAAACTTGCTGACATCACTGTGAAGGGTACGCTCGACGTTGTCATTCGAGGCAACGATGGTGTAGAGCGCGTCTGGGACATAAAGTCCGCAAGTGACTGGGCGTTTAAAAATAAATTTACGGGCATGGGTGGCTACGAACACATCAAGAATGATGATCCCTTCGGCTACGTTATGCAGGGGCATCTCTATGGTGAAGCTATGGGTATGCCGTTCGGTGGCTGGATAGTAATCAACAAGTCTAGTGGGCAAGTAGCGATTGTAGAAGCGCACGACTGGACAGGAGATGACAGAAAATCGTACCTGTTGGATGCTGCAGAACGCGTACGATTTCTAACCAACCCCAAGTCGAAACCATTCAAACCCTTTCGTGATGAGTTTGAAACGTATAGGCGCAAGGGTGAAACCCTACAGACAGGTAACAAAGTCTTGCCTAAAGAGTGTAACCTCTGTGGATTTCGTGAACACTGTTGGCCCAAAGCCATTCTACATGACAGAGTTACATCACAGGCAAAGTCCCCTCCGAAAGTGTGGTACTCAAAACTCAAGACAACGGAGCTATGATGTGCCGTACATTTTCATACGAGACTACGATCTCGAACTTTTAGAATTAAATAAAGATATGTATCATGTTTACGTCGAGTCGCACATCGGAGCGGGCGGCGAAAGAAAAACAGTATACTTACGACAACACAGTCAATCCCTTCCCTTAACTCTGCGTGATAATTTTAGCGACTTGGGTGCGCTCTCTTCCGAAACGGAGAAGCGTGACATCACAACTATTGAGGCGGAGATACAAAAGATTAGTCGTCTTGCAAACTCTGGAGTAAACGTATGCGTCCCACTGATTCGCTTGACAAACGAATTATCAATCTTAGAACGCCTGTCACCAAAACTGGCAGGGTACCTTCTAAAAAGACTCGCGTCCGTAGGAATGCGTCTATGAAAAAAAGTTCGGCAGGCAAGGCGGGGTTTCGTTCGAACTTTGAACTTACACTCGCTCGTTCCCTTGCTGATCGGGGCATTGAATACGAGTACGAGTCGGAACGCCTGACGTACATACCCAAGCCACGCACGTACACTCCGGACTTTTACCTACCCCAGACAAACATATACATTGAGGCAAAGGGGCACTTAGACAAGGGTGATCGGATAAAGATGATACTTGTGAAGGAGCAGCATCCTGATTTAGATATACGTTTCGTTTTTTTACGGGCACAAAATAAAATTTACAAGGGCAGTAAAACTACGTATGGTGCGTGGGCCGACAAGAATGGATTCGAGTGGGCGGAAGGCTCTATACCAGAGGAGTGGATGAAGCATGACACCAATTGATGAAAGTGACTTCGAGAAGGCATCACTCATGCCTAACAGATGGTACTTGATCCTGCGTAAGATTGACGAGGAAAGCTTCCAAGTATCTGCGTACGATACAACAGCGGAAGAGGATGACGAATTCTACGAGGCCGGTACGATTGTAACAAACGGCATGATGGAACTCTTGGAGTCTGACTTTGACAGAGTTATGGAAGCTGGCCTCGCCCGTCTTGCATTTGACAACGTCAAGGAAAAGTTGCTTAATGAAGCCAACGACGATGATGGTCCGACTATAAAGCACGAGGACGGCACCAACATAGTCAAGATAGACTTTGGAAAGACGCAGTGATGAGACACGAGGAATACATGAGAAAGCAGGCTACAAAGAATGATAACGTCAACAGTCCGGCACACTACAATCAGGCAGGTATCGAATGCCTTGATGCAATCGCAGCGGCGACGGGTGATGGGTACGAGTACTACCTGCAGGGGAACATCATCAAGTACCTCTGGCGGTACAGATACAAAAACGGAATCGAAGACCTCAAGAAAGCACAATTCTACTTAGACAGACTGATCGCAACAAAGGATGATAACAATGAATAATCTGCTACCAACACCCTACCAAGAATTTATACATAAGTCGCGCTATGCACGGTGGATTGAGGAAGAGGGGCGTCGTGAGAACTTCGACGAAACCGTGTTCCGCTACACAAATTTTATGACAAACCACGTCAAGGACAATCACGACTTCAACATACCGGAGCGTGACTTGCTCGACATACACGATGCCATTCTTAGCCTAGAGATCATGCCATCCATGCGGGCTATGATGACTGCAGGACCGGCTCTCTCACGGGACAACATCTGTGGGTACAACTGCTCGTACATACCTGTCGATCATCCACGTGCGTTCGACGAGTGCATGTACATCCTGATGTGTGGCACAGGTGTCGGCTTCTCTGTCGAGCGTGAGAACGTCGATAAGCTGCCCATCATCTCCGACAACTTCAGCAAGTCCGACACAGAGATAAACGTGGCTGACTCGAAGCCGGGGTGGGCCAGAGCATACCGTGAACTCATCGCTTTGCTCTATGCTGGTCAGGTGCCACGCTACAATGTGGATGGTGTTCGTCCTGCCGGTGCGCGGCTCAAGACTATGGGTGGACGTGCGTCGGGGCCACAGCCGTTGGTTGACCTGTTCAACTTCACCATAGACACGTTTACAAAGGCGAAGGGACGCAGACTCTATCCTATCGAATGCCACGACATCATGTGCAAGGTTGGTGAGGTTGTTGTCGTCGGCGGTGTACGTCGCTCTGCCCTGATCTCCCTGTCGAACCTCAACGATGATCAGATGGCACACGCCAAGTCGGGGCAGTGGTGGGAGCATGAGGGTCAACGCGCCCTAGCTAACAACTCTGTAGCCTACAAGAACAAACCAGAGATGGGTACGTTTATGCGGGAGTGGCTTGCACTCTACGACTCGAAGTCGGGAGAGCGTGGCATCTTCAACCGCGAGGCAGCAGACAAACAGGTTGCCCGTAACGGACGACGAGAGACAGGATATATGTGGGGCACGAACCCGTGCAGCGAAATCATCCTGCGTCCCTACCAGTTCTGTAACTTGTCGGAAGTTGTCGTGCGTGAAAGCGACACACTAGAAAGCCTGAAGAAGAAGGTACGCCTAGCAACGATCTTGGGCACCCTGCAGTCCACACTCACTGACTTCAAATACTTGAGGAAGATATGGAGAGACAACACAGAAGACGAACGATTGTTGGGCGTTTCCTTGACTGGTATCATGGATCATGGCGTCCTTTCAAAGACTACGGACTCAAAGCGTTGGCTAGAGGAGATGCGCCAAGTTGCTATCGACACGAACCTCAAGTATGCAAACATGCTTGGAATCCCACAAAGCAGTGCTATTACTTGTGTCAAGCCATCGGGCACTGTGTCACAACTCGTAGACGCCGCCAGCGGAATTCACGCCCGTCACAGTAAACACTATGTGCGTACGGTGCGGGGTGACTCGAAAGACCCCCTGACGCAGTTCCTTATGGACTCTGGGGTGCCTGCCGAACCGGACATCACGAAGCCTGACTCTGTTGTAGTGTTCTCGTTCCCTATGCAGTCGCCACCTCACGCTATCACACGGACAGACATGTCCGCTGTCGAGCAGCTTGAGTTGTGGAAACTCTACGCCCTACACTGGTGCGAACACAAGCCGTCCATCACCGTCACCGTCAAGGAGGAGGAGTGGATGGACGTGGGTGCGTGGGTGTATGAGAACTTCGACGTGGCTTCTGGTGTGTCCTTCCTGCCCTTCTCTGATCATACGTACCAACAGGCTCCATATCAGGACATCGAACCTGACGAGTACCTTGAGTGGAAGGATCGGATGACCTACGTCAACTTGGACTGGTCCCGCCTCACAGACTTCGAACGCGAGGACAATACGACAGGCTCACGTGAACTTGCGTGTACTGCTGGTGCGTGTGAAGTCGTGGACCTAAATGCTGCCTAATTGAATATGAAACTAAATCAATATCAGGCAGCAATGCTGACCTATAAGCGTATGCTGGAGCAAGCAAACAATGATACAAGTGACGATAACGCCTGACGTTTTGCGTCGTGCCGAAAAAAAAGCTGCCCTCGTCGGTAACATCGGGGGCAGCATCACAGGTAGTGCTAGTCATGTTGTTGGTGCGATAGGTGAAGTTATCGTCGCTGATTTATTGGGTGCGGAAGAAGTGAACAGCAAAGACTACGACTTGATACACAAGGGTAAACGAATAGACGTAAAGACGAAACGGTGCAACACCGCTCCTCGTACCTACTACGACTGCTCTGTAGCTGCACACGGCACAGGACAAGCCTGCGACTCGTACGTTTTTGTACGTATTAAGATCGATGGCACAAAAGCGTGGGTTTTAGGCGAAATAGACAAGCCTACATTCTACAGCAACGCAACATACTACCGCCGTGGGGACGTTGATCCGGACAACGGGTTTGTGTTCAAGGCGGATTGTTACAACTTGCCGATTAGTGAATTGAGATATATCAATGAAACCCAAAGCACACCTGTTTAAGCTAGAGGCAAATCTGCTCACCAATGGTAACGTAGAAATTTTGTACGACTCCGTGAGTCCGGAAGATTTCGAACGTACAATGAATAAAGGGATGCCAGAGTACGAGGGTTCGCACTCCGTAGCATCCCTAATTCGTTACCTGCGTGGTGTAGCCGATGAGGCTATGCAGAAGTCTTCTTCTTACCTTTAGTAGCTCCTGCGATACGATCCGCAGCAGTAGGTTTAGGGTTGTTGTCGATGCCTGCCTTGACACTGAGCATACCAAACTTTGTAGCCTTGTCACCCATAGCCATCATTTTAGGTTGTTGCATCATTTGATTTTGCATCATGTTTTGTTGGCCCTGTGTGGCCGTCATCATGCCGCCCCCGTAAGCTTTCTTGCGGGGTTTCTTTTTGGTAGCCATGCCGCCGTACATCATCGGCTTACGCTTCGACATGCCACCGTACATCATGGCCTTGCGTTGGCCGTTGTTGTACATTTTCATCAGGATTCTCCTTCCGGTTCTTTTACTTTTAGGGCTTCTAAAACGTCGTCAGTTGCTTCGGCAAGTAAGTCTTCGTCGATCATTCCTAAGTAGTTCTCAACAGTTAAACCAAGATTTGCAAATTCTGTAATTACAAAATTTGTGATCAAGTTTGACCCCACTGCTATCTCTGCCTTCGTCATGTTTTCAGGATATTGCAAGAACTGGCTCATAAACTTTGCAGAATCTTTGTCCACAGCCGCAAGCTTCATAATGTCTATTCCCGCTGCCGTAGCAAGAGCAACCGACATTTCTGCAGCGACGTACTGGGGACTAACCATGCCACGACGAATGTTGAAGGCGCGGGATATTAGTTTGTTAACACCAAAATCGTTGACAAGGTTTTTGATACTTTGATCGTATTCCCCCATCGGGGCACGGGACTTCATCATAAAGTATTGAGACAAGTCACGCAAAAACGAAGCGTGTTCCGGACCTAAGATTGTTTCTATCTGCCCGTAGGATTCATCCCTGCTCATTATTTTAAACAGTTGATCCGGACTCGTAAAGACTTCACGAGCCTCCTTATCACCGCCGACTGTCATAACACCGCCCCTTTGCATCAGGCCGTCGAGCATAAGGGTTGCTATTCCATCATTGATAGCCTTTTCAATAGGAACGTCTCTTCCGTTTATATTAACAGTTTTGACCTTCATATCACCGTTAGTCAGGCGTAGCCTAACATCCATCGCAAGTCTTTCAAGGTCTTCAGTTGTGCCCTTCTCAATGTATCTCTCTACAAAGCTTCCGCTGCTACGTCCTACGTTCGCTGCCTGTTCGATAGCTACGTTTACAGGATTCCTCTTTGGATCGGTAACTCCTTGTAGTCGTTTTGCTTCGCGATTGACTTCGTTTGAAATTTTAGTTGCGGCTTGTTTTGCTAAACGTAACGCATCTTCATCATCGTCTAAGAGTTTTTGTAGGCTGCGGCTCTCATCAATCATGCCCTCCAAGTCGAGCATGTTGTACACGACAGCACCATCCATGCCCTGCGCGGTGTTGTTGGGGCCATTTATAATTCGTATGTTGAATGCCTGCTGTACGTCGTCGATGTTTGAAAGTTGCGGCAGTTTTACATTCAATCCGCCCGTGTCGCGTATGTCTTGCGCCACACCCGGAGTCCTGCGCGTACGTTTTGCTGCGTTGTCTAGCTGGTTTGTTACGTTTCGTGCCCACCCATCAAAAACGTACTCGTTTAGGGTGCTTTGTAAGAGTTCGTATCTTTCTACACTCTTTGGATTAGAGAAGTCGAAGAACAAGTTGCCCTGCATATCTTTGTCTGCAAACTCTCCGAAGAGTCGGGTGGCTAAACTGTTTAACTTTGCAAGGTCTTTACCATCACCTTTAGCCGCCCTCTCAATCTGCCCTATCATAGGCAGTAACATCGTGCCCGGATCAACCGTCCCATAGCCGTACTGTAGGAGTCGTGCAAATACTGTTTCGTCACCTACATCTGTAACCTCTTCGACAACTTCAGCAACATCTTCTCCGCCCTCTTGTACTCTAGGACCAAGCTGTCCAAACTTTTGTGACTTGAGAGTTTTAGTGGCTGGGCCTTGCATACGTTGAAATCTGTCAAACCACTGTACTTTGTAGTTGTCAGCCGCAGCCTGCCACTCGTCATAGTAATCTCCTGCCTTGTTTTTAACAAGCTCACGTACACTCGTTGCGTATATCTTGTACTGACGAGAGAGTCCCGCATCATTTTGAGCAACAGCGTAGTTGCGAAATGCAGCGTACACTTCCATAACTTCACCGGGTGCCGCCTGAAAACCCCTGAAGTCTCCCTTGTCCATTAGGTGTAGGGCAACGTCGAGGTGTGAAGCTTCGAGAAGTTCCCCCTTCTCTATGTCCAAGCCTGCCTTTCGAGACATCTCTATGATCTCATTGTTCATAAATGCTTGGTACGTTTCTGGCTCTAACGTCCCCTTGATCGATCTTTCGGCCATACCCTCAAAGACTTTAAATACTTTCTGGCCTAACTGACCCTGAAAGAATTCGGACTCTTTGCTAAAGAAAGTCCTAAAAGAACCGGCAGCGGCGTCATCATCTAGGATGTCGCCCGTGCGCGGATCACGGGTAAACGACAGAAGGTCACGAATCATGCCGCTGACATTGATAGTTACCCCAGACTCTAGTGCTTTCTTGTCTAGGGCTTTGTAGGGTGCTTGAGCGGCATCTTGTGCTTCAGCCGTAAATGACATGAGAACACGTTCTGAGTCTCGTCCCCTAGCCTGTACGTCAGCCGTACGAACGAACCTAGTATCTTTTAGGATTTGTGCGCGTTCCTGTAGAGAGGCACGAGCCGTTGTGTGCAAGGCTTGTTGAGCAGCGACGATATCTAACTCAGGTTCGATAAACTTCTTTGCGTCTACCCCCAAGCTGATAAGTGCGCTAATTGTCGTACTCTTTACATCTTGGTTCGGATCGGACAGTGCAGTCGTAAGAAGGTTTTCGATTGTACGATCTAGGTCTGCCATCTGAGTATCGAAGTCATCACTCAGTTTTGTTCTTGTTGCTTCAAGAACCTTCATGTAATCTTCAAGAACTTGTCCGCTTTCCGGATCGATGTTCTTGTTGTCCTTGATCATCTGACGTAGTCTTTTGATTGATTTGTCGGCTGCTCTCAGCTTGTCCTTCTGAAGAAAACTTAGATTACTTGCTTCTTCAACGCCTTTCTGTCCCTGCAAGGCTAGCGCACTAACACTGCCTAGAGACAGGGCGGCGGCTGAACGCATCCATCCCAAGTCACTCATCTCTGCAAATGTCTCAGAAAATGCTTTGGTCACTTCCGCTTGTTGATCTTTAGGAAAAGCTGCTACAATCTTTAGCTGTAAATCACGGTAGGCGTCTACACTATCCTTGACCATCGCACGAGAATCATCGTCGAGACTGTTGGATACCATACGCATGTACTTCAAGGCGCGTTGCTCTGCGTAGGTCAGGCTTCGTCCCTTTTCTGTTTCGATGATTTTTCTGTATTGTGCTAAGTCACGGTCTGTCATAATCCCTGTGAAGGGGTCTTTTATGTCCATATCAAAAAGCTTGGCAGCAGGAATTGACGCTAAATTTAACGCGGTTTCAAGGAACATTCCTCCCTGTGCAGCCATATTCCCCGTAGCTGCGTCAGCACGAGCGAGGCCGTAGCCTATTCCTTTTAAGGCTAATCTACCCGGCCCGATGTATAGTAGGGCGGCTATACCCTCTGCGGCAAAGACATCTCCACCCAGCATATCCGCTCCGAAGTATCCACCTGCATACTGTGCAGCAGCGAGGGGCAGTCCATCGACTAGACTGCTTCTCAAAATTGGTGATCCGTGCAAACTTAATTTTGCAGTAATCCGGCGTCGTTTCACAGTGTCTATGTCAGCCATCAACTCCGGTATAGTTGTGTCACCCGCAAAGCTATACTTCTGGCCCTTCTTGTAAGAACCTAGCCTGTCTGTGGCTACGGTTTTACCGTCCATAGTTTGACGAACAACGAGGTCATTTTCCAAACGTACGAGGTCATCACTCAGTCTTTCTGCTCCATCTTCAGCAGCTTCAAATGCAAGTGTTCGCTGCACTTTCGTCCGGTTAAACTTCTTTATTTTATTTGTGCTTTCTAGGGTTAAAATCTGTTCCCCAAAATTCATACCCGAAAGACGTTTGCCGAAGTCATCGTCAATTGCAATGTATTCGTCAACCTTCCTACGTAAGCCAGCCACGTACTCCGCGTCTGCTGCCTTCCGTGCCTTGCCACTTCCAAACAAAATCAAGGCAGTATCGACTGCATTGACACCGAAACGTTCTTTTTGAGTCAACGTTTGTACGCTTGCAGAGACAATGTCCGAAGCGACAGACTCATTGATTAAGGGACGAGGAATAGACGCAGTTGTTCCGTCTGTATTTTGTACGTTTACATTTAAGATACGGTTCAAACGTTCTGGGTCATCTGCTAGACGACTGTTCAACTCTTCTCGTAGTATTTCCTGTACGGTTTGCTGAGTAGTTTCTAACCCAAGATCATCTGATAGTGTAGCTGCCCACGTTCTTTCTACGGCATCCCGGTACGGCTTTGCATTTCGCCACATCTCTCGCATACCGACGTATCGTGTTTCGTACTGGGTGCCAAGTGTCGCATTTACACCTGCTTGAAAGAGATTTCCAAGTGTGTTCTCCCCCGCGTACGCCAGACCCCCTACGACTGCAGATGGTATCCAGCTAAATATTGCATCGCCAAAAAACCCCGCGCCGTCAACGGCTACGTTGCGGTAGAGCTTTTCTTCGATGACGTTAAAGAAGCTGCCCGTAGATGTACGGTCTATTATGATCTGTTCGAGGAGCTTGATATCATCAGGTAACAAGTCGTCGTTGAGGGGTACGTTTTGAAACTTGCCCTTTATGCCGTCTCTAATTTCACTCTTTGCAGCGTACAACGTTTCTTGTGCGCTCATAAGATTGGGAGATTCGTACGCCTCTTCCGTGGGTACGAATTGACCATCCCGCTCGTAGGGTATCACCGCCTGAGACGGTTCTTTGCTCTGCTGATATGTGTAGAGGTCGAGAGCGTCTAGGAGTTTGTCGTCGAAGTATTTACGACTCGCGTCATCTAATTCCGGATTGTTTGTTTGGTTTACAAAGTTGAGAAGAGCGGCTGTGTCGCGGCCCGTTACTGAGCTAATCTGTCCTCGCTGTAGCATCGACTTGAATTCGTCTAGGTTGAGGCTGCGTTGTTGAGCCTCTACACTGCTCTGCATAGTCGGACCAAGCGTACCCTCTGGAGTGAGTGCGCCACCGAACGTATCCTTTTCACCGGCAACCATGCCGGGACCACCCGTCTGGCCGACTACAGGATCGATGTCAAACACACCGCTTCGTGCTGCAGCCTTTCCCGGTGTGGCTATAGACAAGGTTTCTACAGGATCGGGAAGGAGAGCGAGACTAGAAGTTTTATCTGTGACGTTTTCGTCTTCGTCTTTTTTGAGAGGTTCAGCCATTAAGTTTCCTGTCCGGTGTAAGTGGTATCTGATGACCCCGGATTACTTTGTATAGTTGCAGCAGGGGGTTCGTAACCCTGTGGAAGACCTTGATTAAAAAGGGGAGGCAAGTCTTGTCGTGAGTATAGTTGATCCAAGAATGCTCTATCCTCCGCATCACTAGGGTCGAGCAGCCTGTTCTCCGTAACGTTTTGTATGCTTCCATCTCTCAGACGCATGTACACAACGCCGTTTGACTCAAAGATATTTGGTGTGTCTTCTATGAACAAAAATGTTTGCTGCGATCTTTTCGTTTCTGTATTAGCTCCCATCGTCATTGAACCACCAAAGCCTGCTTTCCGCGAAAGATCATCAACAAATTTACCCCCCTGAATGAAGAGTTTTGCTTCGTTAGTGACCGTACCCGTTGCCGAAGCGTACTGCATCAGAGCGGAGTATCTATCGCGTTGAGCTTCAAAGTCTGCGATTGCAAGGTCAATCTTTTCGACTATGTGTTCGGGGGTGTCGAGATCGCCACCGAGACGTACGAGTTGTTGTAAAACGTCTTGGTTTGACAGGCGTCCTGACGGGTCTGCAGCGCGGGCCATTTGGAACGCAAGAGAGATACGCATCGCTTCAAACCGAGCGTACGCACTAGCCATTTCTTCCCGCGTCATTTCACGTTTATCCTCGCCCTCACCAACCATGAGACGTTTGCCTTCATCATATAGGGTATTCGCCCGTGTTTTGGCAAAGGCAATCTTTCCGTTTTGTGTCGCGATAAACTCTGAGGTTATAACTTCTTCTTCGCTGTTCGCTTTAGTGCCCGTCTCTATATCGAATCCCATCTGCGAGGCTTCTTGTGCGGACATAACTCTGAGGCCACCTCCTGTAGTGAAGCCCTGCACATCGCCTCCCTCTTCTCCGCCCGTACCAAAGATGAAGTCTAGGATAGATACGCCCGTTTGAATTTGTTTTGCAAACTTACTGATGACGGCAGGTCCGGAAAGCTCATTGATAGCCAAGTTCCTAAAGGCAACGAGTCCGGTTTTATCGCTGAGAACTCTTTCGATAGCGTCGTGTTGAGCGATGATCTTGTCAAAATCACTGTCTTTAGCGGATGCGCTAATATACGCACGAGCAGCAAATAGGCGAGTTGTATTAGTCTCTTGCTCAGTGGTGCCTCGTTGATTGAAGGGACGCTTGGCCTTAGTTACACCAAAACTCTCCGGCTTCAAAAACGAACCGAGTATGTACGACATCGTTACGAGATCACCTCCCGTAGTGTCGTGAAGATACTTCATCATCTTTGCGGCTCTGTCTTCGTCCGTCTTTTGTATAGCTGCCGGGTCTTGGAATGCAGCAGGTGTTACCTGAAATAATTTCGCGAACTTTAGGGTTTCTTCCCATACAAATTCCTGATACTCCGGACCCCTTCCGAGTGTGGTTGTGTAGTCATTCCACCACCTGTTACCCGCATTAGGCCAGTCGTTCACGCCGAAGTTAGCTGCGATGTCTTGAGCCTGTTGTTCGAATCCGGGAGCAACGGGCAAACTGAGTACGTTTCCGTTACCCGTGTAATCGGCATGATCGGTTTTACCGCTGTTTTCACGCGCCGCATCTGAGAATACTGACTTATATTCTTTTTCTGCCCTGCCTCCTCTTGCATTTTTCATGTGAAAGTCGAACGTATCCACAACCCGATACCATCCTAATTCATCCAATTTTGGATACTCTCTGTCCGTGGGAGTTTTAGCAACGTCAAACGCAATAATCTGACCATACGCATTCATTCTCGAATAGAACGCATCTTTTGTTTCTTTACTACTGTTGTAAAATGTTTCAGGATCGCGAGTAATCATCAAGTTGAGATTTTGTGCTGCACTCAGAGCATCTTCTACGGAAAGGTCTTCGTACATATTCATAGGAAATACGTAACCATCCTCTCTCTTTCCGACTATAAACTTGCTATCTATTACGTCCGGTTCGGTTGTTGACTGTAGTTGTCCAATCAAATCTGCCATTGCAGTGTCCGGAATGATGTCTTCACCCCGCGTACCAAACAGGTCGATACCTCCCTGTTCTGCAGCCCTTTCACGAGAACTCGAAAGCATAGCCTTTATAGCCGCTACGTTTTTATTGTCAAAGTCATCGCCAACACCTGCTGCAAGAATTGCATTTTCGATGGTATCTAGACGCGTCTTTTCAGCCTGACGACGTTCCATTTCACGGCCAATGTTTTCCGTGAAACCTTTGACAAGACCTGATGCAAGTGCTACCCCGATACCCATCTCTTATGATTCCTTTTTATCTTTTTTCATCGACATAAAGTTGTCTTCTTTCGGGGATTCTACGTCGTCACCCCTGCGATAGCTTTCGTTGATTTTTTCACTTACGTACGCAAACATAGCCGGGTTATTGTTCCGCATCATGGAGAAGAAGGTAGTGTCATCCATCTCATCCTCAGTTAGCGCGTTTTCATTTTCAAAGAGTCGGTAGGGCACGTTCTCTTCTTCTGCAACTGATGCAATATACAGACCCAACGGACCCTTGATCAACAAACCTACATCTGGCGAAAATCCGCCCTCTTGAAAGGCTTGAAATATGTACCCCTCGACAAGAGATTCGACGGACGCTCCCACCATCAAAAGCTTCATCATTTCTTCGCGTACGTGCGGCACCTCTAAAGAGTCAACTGCCTTGCTAAGAACAACTTCAGGATTCGCTTCTTCTTGTGGCTTTCCCCACGGCCAACGCTCGTTGTCAGACGTTAAGCCGTAGCCGGGAGGAGCCATAGAAAAAGGGTCTTTGGCTTCGATAGTGCCGCGCATAGGAAGTTCTTCAGCCATTTTTACCTTACCTTAATATCACCGGGTTGTTTCGTAGTTAAAGTCTTGCGTCCCTGTGGTGCGGTGGGGCGAGTAACGTACTTTGCAGAAAAGTCTTGCATCTGTCGATTTGTACTTTCGGTTAGCATGCGGTTCACCGCTGACGCTACACGAGGATCAGACTGCACGAGTTGCTGTATAGGGTCTAAACGTACTTGACTAGACCCCGCCGAACCTAGTCTCATCTCTCCGATAGATCGGGCACGAGGAAGTTCTGGCGCAGTAAACGGACCCTTTTCTAACTTATTATTTTTACCTAGCAGGCCGCTGCTTGCAAGGAAGGACTGTGCTAAATCCATACCCTCGCCCTTGCCTTGTTTTTGAGGGGTGCCGCCGCCGCCTGCTATTAACGAAATCCCCATAGGTATTAAAGACATTAAAAACGCGCTCATGATTAACTTGATCCCTGTCCTCTATTTGCGTACCAAATGGCAAGCCAGTTTCCGATACCCGAAGCTAATTCATCCTTTTGTTGTTGACTGTACAACTCTTTAGTGTTGGCAAATTCCATTGCCATTATACCAATCTCGTGTTGGCGTTGTAGGAATGACTCATTCTTTTGAAAGTTCCACGCTGCATTATCGCGGTACTTTTGCCACAAATTGTTCAAGGCGTTTTGGCTTGCATTAAACAAGTTTTGTGCGTTGATACGATTTGTTTCGTTTTGTAAAGCAGTGCTAGCAGTGTTTACTTGTCTGCGCCACTGGACATTAGACTGATCTATAGCGTACTGCATGTTCGAGTTAAATTTCTCGCGGTTGTCACGCATCGCAGCGTTAAACTGCCCCTGTGCGTTAATTTCTCCTGCATTGAACTGGTCTACAGCAGCTTTTCTATTAGCGTTTGCAGTTTCAACTTGTGATCCTAGTTCGGCAAAAAACTCTTCGACTTGCAATTCGTTTTTGGCGTTGAACTGTTGACGAGCGTTCTCTTCTGCGGCGTCTTTAAACACGGCCTGCGTTAGGGCGTTATACGAAAGAGTGTCAGCCTTTTGTTGAGAGTCGAGATTTTTTGTTTCGGTAGCTAAGAGTAATTGTGCGTTTGTCACTGCACTCTGCAAACGTGCGGACAAATTCGCCTTGTCCATACCCGCAATCTGTGCAGCGTTGGATAGGGCTGTCTGTTGTTGATTGGTAAGATTTGCAAGTTGTATTCGAGCGTATTGATCTGCATCCTTTGCAGCTATAACAATACCCGACTCCATAACAGCCTGTGTCATAGCTGCTGCAGCCATAGACGAGGAACCCAAGCCACGTGCCTGCATAACACCGGCCACCTTGCGTACGGCGGGTGCAGCCCATGCTGGCATAGGCTTGCCCTCTTCTATGCTGCCAAGCAACTCACCAAGTTGGTACTGAACAGTAGCGCGTTGGTCGAGTTCTTGTGTAGCAGCAGTCGCCATCGCCCCCTGAGACAACGTGCCTTGTACTTGAGCCATGTCGATTTCTGGTGCCGCGCCTATCTGTGCCGCATCCATCGTTGTAATCTGGGGAGCTATTTGTTGTGTTGACGCTACCTGTCCAAGATCAGCCGAAGCAGTGGGGGCTGTCACTTGAATGCCTGTTGTAGGAGCAATCGCGGTAGGGGCTGTTATATTACCGACGAGTTGAGTACCGGCAGTGGACTGTATTTCTTCGTCTTTAACTTCGGGTAAAACAGCAGTTACTTGTGGTACACCCGT
>CAACVD010000489.1_pt1 | contig 19417 bp, 30 predicted proteins | sample 2381771 | NCBI WGS metagenome assembly CAACVD01 (sample SAMEA5211965, study PRJEB30684) | marine metagenome | biome: Marine; feature: Epipelagic; material: Water | collected 2015-10-15 | depth 15 m | reverse complement strand
TACTTCCAATAAGAGATGAAGATACAGGTGAATTAAAATACATAGATTTTAGTCATGGTAATGCCTATGACACTGTTAGTAGACCATTTCAAACTTTGTTAAATAATGTTCAACAAGGAATTACTGACGAAGAAGTTTTAATGAAAGGTTTCTTAAAAGGTATCAGTGAAGCTGCTGGTCAACTTGCATCACCATTTATAGATGAATCTATCTACACAGAAGCAATGGTGGATTTGATGCCTATCTTAGGTAGAAACGGTAGAACTAGAGAAGGTAGACAACTATACGATGAAGATACTCCAACAGGAGACAAAATTAGAATAATCTCAGGTCATTTAGCTAACGCTATGTTACCATTTTCATATCCGCAGTTTCGAAGAATCTATCAAGCTGCAACAGATAAACCATCAGAGCGTGGAGAGTTTTTTGAATTACCAGATGAAGTATTAGGATTTGCAGGTTACAGAGCTGTTAAGTTAGATCCTATTAAGTCTCTTGGTTTTAAATTAAATGAATACAGAGCAAGACAAAGGAAAGCTAGAACATTATTTACCGGTGGTCAGTTTGGTGTGTTGAAAGGTGGACCAGTAGATCCAAATGAAATTATAAGAAGATATATTGCTGCTAACAAAGCAAAATTTGAAGCAGAGAAAGACATGTTAAAAGATGTTGTTGCAGCAGAAGAGCTAGAGGCAGATATGTCAGACGTTAGAAAAGAGTTCAGAGATAGAGGATTAGGTAGAGACTACAACGATATACTAAACGAAAAGTTCGATCCGTACTTTCCATCACAAAAGATACAACAAGAGTTTAGAGATATTGAATCAAGAATCGATGTGGACAATCCGTTCGAAGAAGTAAGAGATATTATAAATGAAATAAGACAAGATCTTAGATACTTAGATTTATCTGATGAGTTTGATATAGATATAGGAGACTATTTGATTAACGAATCAGAACCGGTCGCACAAGCTCCTTTACCATTACAACCAATGCCAAGTGCAAATGTGGTACAAACAGCAGCGCTTCCGGCAACAGGCACCATGAATCAGGGATTGACACCAATAGAAAATGAATTATTTTCTGAAGAAGAAAAACAAATTAGATTAAGACAAAGAGGATTAGCATAATGCCAAACGGAGATAAACTTAGACCCAAAACTACAAGAGAGCATATACTTTCTTTGTATGGATATATTACTGGATTAAAAAAAGATGTTCAACATATGCATGATGGTATACACGATTTGGGCGGTAAGATAGACAAGATCTATTGGGTGTTATTGGGTACTGTTGGGGCAGTATCACTTCTGCTGTTGGAAAAAGCATTAGACAAAGGATTATTTTAAATCCACTCTCTAAAATCTTCATCCATAATTGTATTAGCAATATTAACTTTATTACGTAAAGCTTTTACAATTTTTTCATCAATTGTATCTTGACTCATTATATCTATGTAAGTCATTTTTTGTGTTTGACCAATACGATCAATACGTGCTTCTGATTGTTGTCTCTTCTCAAGGTCATAACCGTTTGAAAAATAAATCATATTACTACCTGCAGTTAATGTAATACCATAACCACCTGTATGTGTTGTGCCTACAAAAAATCTACAGTTAGGATCTGTTTGAAATTTTTTTATATTTTTAGATCTGGAATCTGTATCGGTTGCACCATAGTAATCTACAACTGCATCATCACCATATTCTTTTTTAATTTCTTTTATTATTCTTCTTACATCATGAGTGTAATGAGACCAAATAATACTCTTACCTTCAACATTTTCTAATATATTCATTAGTTCAGTAAGTCTACTACAAGGCAAATCTTTTATGGTGCCATCATCTGCAGTAAAATGTCCACAAGTAATTTGGTGTAGACGCATTAATTGTGTCATAACTGTAGCTGATGATTGCATTTTACCATCTAAAAAAGCTATCGCCTCTTTTTTCATTTGTTGATAGACTTTCTTTTGCTCTTGTGTAAGTTCAACATAATGCTTGACATAAGATTTAGAAGGTAAATCTAAACAATCTTCTTTTAATATTCTTCTTGAGAAAGGTTTTATTTTTTCTGATAGTTCAGCAAGATTTCTATAACCTACAACTATTTCTACCTGACGACCATTTACTTGAATTTTTTTACAGATAGAATATCTAGCACGAAACGTATAGTACGATTGATGATCTAAAAGCCAAGGATCAAGAAACTGGCATTGACTAAATAAATCTAATGGTGATTTGGTTACAGGTGAACCTGTAAGTATTCTTCTATACTTACAATCTTTTCTAAGAGATAAAATATTTTTTGTTCTATTTGATGTAGGTGTTTTAATTGTAGTTGACTCATCAATTGCAATCATTGATTTATGACATGATAAAAATTTTTTAGCAAATTGTGTTCCATTACCAGATGAAAATGCTTCAACATTCATAATTAAAATATGAAGATCAGTTTCGGATTTAAATAATGTATTTAAAATATCTTGTTGTTTTTTAGATTTGTCAGATGTTTTCCATAACACCACTTTTTTAGCTATATGGTCTGGAAGGTGTGTAGGTATTTCTGAGTCATACCAGTTCTTATACACACCTTTAGGAGCAATTAATAACAGACCATTTATTAAACCTTTGTCATATAAAATAGCGGCATTGTCTAATAAAACTTTAGATTTTCCAGTACCCATTTCCATAAAGTACGCAAAATTTTCTTTGTTCCATGATGCTTCTAATGCATCTAATTGATGGCCATACGGCTTAGTTTTAAATTTGTAGTTCATTTGCTTTTTCTTTCTAAAGGTGTATATATTATTAAAAAAGATATAAGTCAATGAGTAAAGTTTATTTAGTTCAAGACATTCCTGTCGATAGAGAAACCGGTCAACCCAAGTATAATATAATGGGCGCACAAAAATATGGCGAGATTACGGTCATGCTTCCTGCAAGAGCGCAAATGATTTTTTCACCTGGTCCTTTAATTTTTCAAATAAGAGATAAATTAAAAAACTTTACAGAAGAAGATTATTTATTATTGTCTGGTGATCCAGCAATTATTGGAGTGACATGTTCAATAGTTTCTGATATGACTAACGGCAAATATAAATTATTAAAATGGGACAGACAGGAAAAAACATACTACCCAATAGAAATAAATATTTTTCAGAACTAGTTGACAAACTAGAATTATCCTATATATACATTTCACGAAAGGTAAAATTATGACTATAAATTTAAGACAGGATGCACCTGATCAAACTGATAGCGTTGATGTAAACGAATTATCAGAAGCAATAGAACAATTTAAAACTGTTAGCGCACAAGTGTTAGCTACAGAACAAAAATTAAAAGAGTTTAAAGCTCAAGAAAAATATATTTCTGAATTTGTAATTCCAGAAATAATGGAAAAACAAAATTTAAAAACTTTAAAACTTAAAGATGGTTCTGAACTATCTGTAGGTAATAGGTTTTATGCTTCATTCAAAGCAGATAAAAAGAATGAAGGCATCAAATGGCTTCGAGACAATGGCTTAGGTGATATTGTAGATAATAATATTACAGTAACATTTGGCCAAGGCGAAGATAACAAGGCTGTCGAATACGCTAGCCTTGCGAGGGAGCGTGGCTATGAGCCAACTCAACAAGAGAAGGTTCACCACGCTCGACTCTCAGCAGTGATGAAGGAGTGGAAAGCAAATGGCAAAGAAGTTCCTGCTGATCTGTTTAATACACTAGAAGGTAAAAGAACTAGTGTAACTAATAAAAAATAAGATACTAAACTAATAAAGGAGTAAATAGTATGGACAAACAAGTCGTAAAAAATGCTAATGCAGGTGCATTAGCCTCTGTAAATCTAAGAGCCGATTCAGGTAAAGGTGCAGAGGAAATAAACTCAGATGACGTATCTACACCGATTCTGAAAATCTTACATCAACTATCACCGGAGTGTAACTCTAGAAGTGCTAAGCACGTTGAAGGATCTGAACCTGGAATGATATATTCCAATAGTTTTGGACAACCTATGAGTGGTGAAAAAGGTATTGATGTTATTGTAGCACATACCCAAACTAGATGGCCAGAGTGGCAGGAGTTAGGTGATAGTCCATCTGCGCCTGTTGCAACCCATTTAACACCACCTGCTGGTGCACAGGAAGAAATGCGTGGTATTAAATATAGATTATCTAATGGTAACTATGTTGAAAAAACTATGTATTTTTTTGTAGTTGTTATGGTAAATGGTTTGCCAAGAAAAGCAGTGATCACAATGAGATCATCAAATCTTACACCGGCAAGAAAACTTAATGATCTTATTTCTAATCTTAGAATGACAGATGATAAAGGTTCTTTTCAACCGGCAGCATACTCTGCAATGTTTAAATTACAAACTGCAGAAAAAAGTGCAGGAGATAAAACTTGGCATGTTTACAAACCATCTATGAATAGAATGTTAGATGTATCTGATGAAAAAGATGCAGCTTTATACATGATGGCTCAGGAATTTCAGAAACAAGTATCAGTAGGTTCTAATAAACCTAAATACGAAAAAGCTGAAAGTAAAACTGAAGACATAGCGTAATTCCGCGGGAGTGGGCGGCTAAGGGAGATCTTGATCCGCCCATTATAATTTTAATACAATTGAAAGATGCAAGATTTTATAAATATATTTAGTGGGTTAAGACGTAGATATGGATATTGTAATGTACAAAACGCAAAGATACACCCTGCTACAGGTAAAAAATATTTTGAAAAGAAAGATTATGGTTGGTCTAAACTTGATTGGGGACCATTAAAAGATGAACACTACATTGAACATTTAGAAGGAAAAAGATCTATAGGTATACAACCTTGTGATGATAATGATGAAGCAGTTTTTGGTGCGATAGATATTGATCCAAGAAATTATTCAACGTTTAGTCCACAAAAATATTTAGAAACAATAGAAAATAAAAATTTACCACTAATACCTGTTCGATCAAAAAGTGGTGGATTACATTTATATTTATTTACAAAAGAAAAAGTTAAGGCATCAGAGATAAGAGAATTTTTAGAAGATATGTTATTTATATTAGGTTTACCACCTAGTACAGAAGTATATCCAAAACAAACTACATTAAAATCAGAAGGAGCTGATGGAAATAAATCAGTTGGTAGTTTTATAAACATTCCATATTTTGGAAAAAAAGAAAGAGTTGCCATGTTTACTAATGGTGAAGACATGGATTTTGATATGTTTATGAAAGTGGTAAAATTAAATTCTAAAAGTAAAAAAGAATTATATGAAATAAAAACAGGTAAAATAAGTGATGCATTACTTGGACAAAGTGATGAGTTTAAAGATGGACCACCATGTTTATCCGTAATCTGTGGTCAATTAGAAAAAGGAACTTACTCAGATCCAGAGGATGGTGGAGCACACAATAAATTACCTGATGGCAGAGATGAATTTCTCTATAATATTATGGTTTGGGCAAAGAAAAGATTTCCGGACTCATGGGAAAAAATTGTAAAAGATAAAGCAGAAGAATTACTTGTTTATGATGTTAGTTGGGACACTAAAAAAATAGATTCAAAAATAATTTTATGGAAAAAAGAAACTGCTAATTACAAATGTCATGGCAAACCTGTTAGTAGTTTTTGTAATAAAAATGTTTGTTTAACCAGAAAGTATGGAATAGGAAGTCAAGTACTTGCAGATTGGCCTGAAATAGTTGGTATAACTAAATGGGAATACAGACCTGAACCTGCATTTGAATTAGATATTAAAATGCCATCAGGTAAACTTAAAAAAGTATTTGCAAAAAATATTGAATACCTTGTTGAACAAAAAAGAATCAAAGCATTATTAGCAGCTCATGTTGGAATACTCCCTCCAACTATGAAAAATACTGCATTTACGCAAATGATAAATGGATTATTAAGCACCGCTCAATCTGAATATCCTGAAAAAGAAACACAACCAATTGGTATTTTATTTAATGAAATCAAAGCATGGATAAATGGACCACAAGCAGAAAGTTTTGCAGCGTTTAAAAATGGTTCAGTCTTGATAGAAAATGGAAAAGCATTCTTTACCTTTAGTCATTTTTATGAAGAGTTAAAAAGAAATCATGGGTGGTCCATCAAAAGTGATAAAACATTAGAGGATATAAAAAGAAATTTTAGAGCACTCTATAAACAAAAAAGATTTCCTAAACCAGACGATGTAAAAGAATCTTTTCCTCAAGTAAGAGTATTAGAAGTTGACTACGGAAAATTTAAAGAAGACGAACCACCTGATGAAATTATAGAAATAGAAGAGGATATTGCGTGATATATAAATACTATGGTCCTCCAGGCACTGGTAAAACGTACAAACTTATATCAAGAGCTAAAGCTTATCATAGAACAGGAACACCTTTACATAAGATAGGATATTTTGCATTTACAAGAAAGGCTGCAGAAGAAGCAAAAAAAAGAATGCCTGCAGAAGAAAATCAAATACCATACTTTCAAACATTTCATTCTTTTGCATACAAAACTTTAGGTATCAACGAAGAGAATGTGATGCAACCAATGCATTATCAAATGTTAGGAAATAATTTAGGTATAAGAATAAAATTCTCTGATAAAAACAATAAGGAAGAAACAAATTATTTAAGATCAGATAGTGAATATTTTAGAATAATACAAAGAGCCATAAACAAAGACACAACCGTTAGACATGAATATAACTTAGGAGAGTATAACAGGAAAGAAATAGACAAAATTTTATTATTTCATCTTTATAAAAATTTCTTAGCATACAAAAATTCGTATGGATTATACGACTTTAATGACATGATAAAATTATTAATACATTATGATAAGATTCCTAAGTTTGATGTTATTTTTATTGATGAAGCACAAGACTTATCACCATTGCAGTGGATGCTTTATGATGTTTTAAAAAATTATACTAAAGATATTTATTTAGCAGGAGACGATGATCAAGCTATATTTGCCTGGGCTGGAGCAGATGTTGATAGATTTATAACTGAACCTGCAAAAGAAAAAGTTTTAATATATTCTAAAAGAGTCTCATCAACTATTCAAAGTGAATCTGTAAAACCTATCAGTAGAATTAGAGGTTTAAGAAAACCAAAAGTTTATTATCCAAGAAGTGATAAAGGATCTTCTTCTTATATATCAAACATTGAACAAGTAGATTTGAACAAGGGTAAATGGTTAATATTAACAAGAATCAGGAGTCAGGCAAATGATATAATGAAAATATTAAAAAGAAAAAATTATTATTACATGCATAAAAAAGATAAAAGCTATTCTGTAAAATTATACAAAGCTATAAAAAACTATAATAAATGGGTCAGTAATCCTGACTCATTAGATGAAAAAGAATTAAAAGACATACTAAAATATACAGACAAAACAGAACTAAAAGATAGATTAGATTGGTATACTTTGTTTACTAAAGCACATGAAAAAGAAAAATATTATATTAGAAGTTTATTAGACAAAGGAGAAAATTTAGATGAAGATGCAAGGATAAGAGTTTCTACAATACATTCTATAAAAGGTGGAGAAGAAGATAACGTAATATTGTCATTGCATCAGGGATTAAAAATTCAACGTTCCATTAGGAAGAGTAATGAAAAAAGAGATGAAGAAGATAGAGTTTGGTACGTTGGAATAACTAGAGCAAAAAATAATTTATATAAATTAAAAACTAACAACAAACTAACGGAGTATAATATATGACAAACAAAGATATATTTAAAGATGTATTTCCACAAGATAAACAGATTGGAGGATCTCATTATAAATCGTTTCACATTCAACCTTATGAATTCATTTCTAAAAATGAACTTTCTTTTTTTCAAGGAAATGTTATCAAGTATGTGTGTCGTTATAAAAATAAAAATGGCATACAAGATTTAGAAAAAATAATTCATTATTGTGAATTAGAAATTAAAAAGATAAAAGATATGTCTAGAAAAAAATGATAGTACCACAAACAGAATGGTTACAACCTACAGAGTTTCCTGATTTAAGACAAGCTGATGAAATTGCAATTGACTTAGAAACAAGAGATCCTGATTTAAAAGTAAAAGGTTCTGGTTCTATAACTGGTAATGGTGAAATAGTAGGCATTGCAGTTGCAGTAAATGGATGGAGAGGATATTTTCCTATTGCACATGAAGGTGGAGGTAACATGGATAGGAATAAAGTTTTAAATTGGTTTATTGATGTTTGTGCATCACCTACCACAAAAATATTTCATAACGCAATGTACGACGTATGTTGGATACGTAATTTAGGTATAAAAATCAATGGTTTAATAATGGATACCATGATCGCAGCATCTATCATTAACGAAAATAGATTTAACTACACTTTAAATTCGTTGTCTTGGCTCTACTTAAAAAAAGGTAAAAACGAAGCTTTACTTAATCAAGCAGCTAAAGCAAGAGGGTTAGATCCAAAGGCGGATATGTGGAGAATGCCTGCAACGGATGTTGGAGCTTATGCGGAAAAAGATGCAGAATTAACTTTGGAACTTTGGCAATTATTTAAAAGAGAAATTATAGATAATGATTTACAAGATATATTTAATCTTGAAACTGATCTTTTCCCTTGCCTAGTTGATATGCGTTTCCTAGGGGTGCGGGTAGACGTGACAAGAGCCAATCAATTAAAAACAGAATTGGCCAAGCGAGAAGAAATAATATTGACAAAAATACAAAAAGAGACAGGAGTAAAAATTCAGTTAATGGCTGCAAGATCAATTGCGCCACTTTTTGATAAATTAAAACTAGAGTATTCCAAAACTCCGACAGGTGAGCCATCATTTACTAAAGGTTTCCTCGCTAATCATAAAAATAAATTAGTTCAGATGATAGCAGAAGCTAGAAAAATAAACAAGGTTAGAACCACATTTATAGATTCAATAATTAAATATGAACACAATGGTAGAATTCATGCAGATATAAATCAAATACGATCTGATGATGGTGGAACTGTAACAGGACGATTTAGTTATTCGAATCCAAACCTACAGCAGATACCTGCTAGGGATCCGGAAACAGGGCCTTTACTTAGATCATTATTTATACCGGAAGAAGGTTGTAAGTGGGGTGCATTTGATTACTCGCAACAGGAACCAAGACTTGTAGTTCACTATGGAATGAAAGCACAATTACCAAGTGCGTATGTTATTGGTGATGAATATAAAAGTAATCCGTCTACGGACTTTCATAGTATTGTTGCAAACATGGCAGACATTCCAAGAAGTCAAGCCAAAACAATTAATCTTGGTTTGTTTTATGGTATGGGTAAAGCAAAACTACAAGCAGAGTTAGGTGTAACAAAAGAAACTGCAGAAGAACTTTTTAAAAAATATCATAATCATGTACCTTTCGTAAAACAAATTATGTCCAAACTTACAGGCATAGCATCTAACAAAGGTATGGTTAGAACATTGTTAAGACGTAGATGTCGTTTTCCTAGATACGAACCAGTGTTAAGAGGAACTGATTGGGGAACTTATGTTCCTGCAGAGGATCATGAGCGTATGTTGGAACTACAACAAATGGGTCCATATTTAAAAGATGAAAATGATGAAGTAATAAATGATGATAAAGGTAATCCTAAAAAAAATTACTGGTGGAAAAATCCTACAAGAAGAGCATTTACATACAAAGCTTTGAATAGATTAATTCAAGGTAGTGCAGCTGACATGACAAAGAAAGCAATGGTTAATTTATACAAAGAGGGTTTACTTGCACATATACAAATACATGATGAATTAGATTTTTCTGTTGAGTCAGAAGAGCAAGCTAAAAAAATAAAAGATGTGATGGAAAATGCAGTTGACTTAGAGGTGCCAAACAAGGTAGACTATGAATCTGGCCCTAATTGGGGAGAAATAAAATGATTTATTATGTCTTATTTAAATGCTAATGTACCACCTATTTATTGTAAAATAAGGAGAGAATATCTTTATGACATGGATGAAAAATATAAAAGAGATTATCGTGACTGTGTTATCTTTGGTCTTAGCTCTATTTCAGGGCGCGCGCTCTTATTTAATATCATGTTACCCAATGGTGCGTGCTATTGGCGTTTGCCTATCTCAGCGTTTTTCCAAAAACAGTATGACCGAACCGATGTGCCGGATATGCAGGCAGACGAGTTACAACTGTGGAACAGTTTTAGTTATTGGCCTAGTGTGCATTGCTTTGATTGGTTGGATGGTGTAAACGGAAAATTTTTAGGTAAAGATAAAAAATTCTACAAGGGTCAATACTTATTTACTATTGACTGGGCACATCCAGAAACTAATATATTGGATACAGAACATTCTGAAATTCCGCAAGAGCATAAGTGTGCTCACATAATGCAATTAGAAAACGGTAATTTTGCTGCACAGCCAAATAACAGAATCATTTGGCATATAAATAGTTACACAACAGAAGACGAATGGCCAGACTATAGTGTACAAAATACTGTCTGGGATGTGGAGGACGGTGACTGGGTAACAGAAGATTCTGATAAAATGTTTTACGATATTGAGGATAAAAAATAATGTCTAGTGTCAAAATTTCAGAGAACACTTCAATCGGTTTACCGTTAAGGAACTTAATTTCGTTGGTGGCCGCCGTCGCTATCGGCGCGTGGTTTGCATTCGGTGTGATTGAGAGACTTAACCGTTTGGAAACAAAGAACCAATTATTTGAAAAAGATTTATTGGAGGCTAGTGTTCAAAAGCCCATAGACCAGGAGCAATTTATGATCTTGGAATGGCAGGCGACCCAGATAGAGAAAATGCAAAAGCAACTAGAAGACAATGTTCATACAGGTGTGATGTTGAAAGCACATGAAAAAGAAATTGAAAAACTAAAAGCAGATATAGAAAAATTAAAAGATGCAACAAGAGATATTAAATTTGCAAATGGAAATGGAGACGACCATTAATGATAACTAAATTTGTCATAGCACTTTGTTTATTTTTAAATGGTCAATTGGTAGAACATCGTATTCAAGATTCAATGGGTACATGTTTGAAGATGAAAAGAGAAGCTACACGAAACATGGACATGAAAAATAAACAATTAATGTGTGGAGAGGTAGAAGCTTATATCTCTGTAAATATAGATGGCAGCGAAACCATTGATAAAATAGTGATAGAATCAAAATAATGAAATTTTTTTTAGTATTATATATTTGTTCTTCAGTTACTCAAACTTGCGGACAACCACTGGAATATAATTCTAAATTTGAAGACTGGTCTTCGTGTGTTAAAAAAGGTGGAGAATTAATTGTAGATTTTTCTGAAAGAATAAATGTAAATATGAATAAAGATAAATTATATGTTAGTTATTTTTGCAATGATATTGAATTAAAACAAAGTTAGAATAGAATGAAAGGTAACATCGCTGAAATTTTTAGATATGATCTTTATGATGTTAGATTAAATTTTGATTTAAATCGTTTGCAAAAATTTTGTTTTGAATTGCAACATAACGATCAAGGTAGAAAAAAAAGTAATGTAGGTGGTTGGCAATCTAATGATTTACATGACGAGTTTGAAATAATAAAAAATTTAAGAGAAATAATTACACAGCATTTAAATACTTTTGCGAGATATTATAAAATAAATAAAAATTTAAAATTAAGTAATTTGTGGATAAACATTAACGAATACAAAGATAGTAACATGATACATTCTCATCCAAACTCTGTTTTTTCTGGTGTGTATTACATTAAAACGCCAAAAGATTCAGGTAATTTAACCTTTCATAATCCATATGAAGATTTTACATCAGCTATTTATAATGATAATATCTCAGGTTATGACACAAAGAATAGTTCAATTTATTATTTTGAACCACAAGAAAATATGTTATTGTTTTTTCCATCTTACATGAAGCATAGTGTAAGTCCATGTATGAATAAAACAGAAAAAAGGATATCAATTTCATTTAACTCAATAATAAAATAATTATGAATCTTTCACGTAACTTTACTCTCCAAGAACTTATTAAATCTGATACCGCAATTCGAAAAGGTATTGACAATAATCCTAACGCAGATCAAGTAGAAAAATTAAAGACACTTTGTGAAAAAATTTTACAGCCTGTACGAGATCAGTTTGGTAGGGTAAAGGTGACGAGCGGTTATCGTTCACCTGAATTGTGTGTAGCCATCGGATCAAGTTTGACCAGCCAACATTCAAAAGCTGAAGCCGTTGATTTCGAATGCCTTGGTGTAGACAATGCAGAGGTTGCTGATTGGGTAAAGATGAATTGTGAAACAGATCAATTGATACTCGAATACTATACACCAGGGGAGCCTAACTCAGGGTGGATACATGCAAGCTACATACCTTTTCAACCAAGAGGTCAATACATGAGAGCTTACAAAGAAGATGGTAAAACAAAATACAAACCTATTATTGGTAAAGCAGTAAATTTAATTTAGTGAAAAAAAATATTTTTATTCCTTTTTCAGAATGGTTTTTATACTTCGAAGATCTTCAATTAAATGATGAATTAATTTTAAAAGATTTAAAAAAATTACAATACGAATCTTGTGATGATGATATAAATATACAAAACATAACAAAACTTTTTATGTCTAAAAATACAGATGTACTTTCAATATTGACGGATGGTGATTCGATAAAAGAAAAATTTAAAAATATAATTAAAGATAGTTTGAAAGATATGGGTATAAACCAAGATTTTGAAATACAAAATAATTGGTCTACCTTAGTAAAAAGTAATGGTTTTTCAGAGATTCATTATCATGCTAATTATTGGTTAAGTGCTGTATACTATCCATCAGGAACTTTAGAAGATAACATTAAAATAGAATTTAGCCGACCACAAATTATACCATGGGATGTAACTAATAATCCTATTGATAGTTTCTTTTTTAATAATAAATGTAAGCAAATTGTAAAAAAAGGTGATTTAATAGTTTTTCCTAGTTATTTAAAACATAGAATATTTTATTACTTTGGAAATTTAGATAGGTATTCAATTGCAATGAACATTGTTCCTATTGGAAAAATTGGTAGAAATGATAGTATGGTAAGAGTATGAGTATAAATGATAAAACGATAAAATTTTTTCAAAAAATAGATACAGTTCATGGACACTGTGAAGAGTGTGAGGAAGAAGCAATCTTAGTTGCAATTGTTCAGGATTATTATAGATGCACAAACTGTGGTCATGATACTAAACAACATATCAATGGACGAATAAGATACATGTCCTTGTCAGAGACAGATAGAAATTTTATAAAAGAACACTATAAGAATGGCTAAGAGAACTTTTAAACATTTTACACCTAGAGATAAGCCTAAGAAACGTCCTCGACGTCACAAGAAAAATTTAAATAAGAATGAAAAAAGAGATTATAAAAAATATAACCGTCAAGGCAGACGAGCTAGCTAAACAGTATAACAAGACTAAGGACCCAGGCATCAGGGAACAATGGTATAAAACTGTTAAAGAAGCGGCTAAATATGTACCTGAAGAAGAAGAGGGCAATCGAATAAATTTTAAAGGAAGGGTTGACAAGTAATATAATTATCCTATATTGTATAACTTAACAAAGGAATGAATAACAATGACAGACATAAATAAATATAAATCAGTTGCACTATCTCATGATAGTTGTAAAAAATTAGACAAGATTAGAAAAGTGATCGTGCCTGATGCAGAAGTATCTAGAGCAAAAACTTTAGATATATTAATTAACGAGAAAGCGAGGAAGTTAAATGGCAGACTTGGGTTTAAAAGCAGTTAAGTTAGGAGATTCATTTAATCCACTACGTAATCTTTGGAGAAACGTTTTGATAGTATCTATTGAAGATGCAATCAAAATAAAAAAACAAATTATAAAAGATAAAGAACTTTATGGAAAAAGAAGATTTCATGAAATAGATTATGTATCATTACCAAACAGAGATTTTAATACTGTTTGTTCAATGGCAGAACTAGATGGATCTTTAGTTAGAAAAAAAGTTAATCAAGTATTAGAAAGGATGGAAAGCAATGACAACAATATGCCCTCGATGCCATGGAAACGGTTATATCAAAGTAAAGGAATCTATCGAGAGTCAGACGGAAACCATATCTCAGTGTCCGCTGTGTGACTCACAAGGAGAAATAATGATGGATAAACAAATAAACAAATCAACTGAAACAGAGAGACTAACTTTGGAATCTGTTTTAGTTAAAGAATTAAATGGAATTATAAAAAAACAAAATGATGAAATTGATATGTTGTTAAAACAAAAACAATTTCTGCAATCTAAATTAAGGGAGGCGACAAATGGTAAAGTTTAAAAGACAGGCTTGTATTGATAGATGGAATACAAAAATTTTATACAACCATTATTTATGGTGTAAGAAAGAGGGGAGAGATACTGGTTGGTATGATAAAAGGGGATAGTGCAGAATATGATTTACTTGAAAAATGGTCTAAAGATTTTGATTGTCAAGGTTATAAAACTTGTGAGATCGGTGTTCGAGAAGGACTGGGAAGTAAAATTATTATGGATGGTGTTCGCAATAACTATATTCATGTGGGTGTCGATCCTTACGGGGATTTAGTCTATCAACACTGTGATGATCAAGCAGATCGTCAATGGATAGGTTTTGAGAGAGGAGTTGCTCCAACATATCCAGATTCTATGAGAGACACGTTACTAAAAGATATGATGCCATATCGACAACAAGGTAAATTTACTTTGTGTAATATGACTGATGAAGATTTTATGAACATATCAAAACATAAAGATTCTAAATTTGCTTTTGTCCATTTTGATGGACCACATACTACCAGAGCTGTGATAACGGAAGCAATCTGGTTTGCAAATAGATGTGCACCACATACACGTTTTGTATTTGATGATCATAATACATATCAAATGAGCATCATTGCCCATGCCTTGACTTTCTTTGATTTTAAAACGATTGAAATGGGTAATACTAAATGTTTATTGGAAAAAAAATAATTATGGCAGAGCCTATAAGAGCCAAAACTTTAAAAAATCAATACGGTAACCCTAATTTAAAATTTCATAGCGTTTGTGTAGATAATTTTTTTAATGATCCAGATTTAATTAGAGAGTTTGCTTTAAATCAAAAATATTTTCCTACAGACGGTAGATATCCTGGTGTGAGAACAACTAATTTGTGGCAAATTAATAAAAAATTAAGTGATTATTTTTTTGCAAAGATTTTTTCAGTTTATTTTCCTGTAAAAGGTTTTCAAGTTAAGTATGAAAACGCTGAAGCTTCATTTCAAAAGATTAAATCATTTTCAGATACAGCAGATAGTTGTAAAAATACAGGTTGGATTCATATAGATGATAGTGCTTTGGGAGGTTTAGTTTATCTCACACCTAATTTTAATAAAAATGGTGGTACATCTTTATTTAATTTAAAAAAACAATTTTCAGATTATAATGATATGGAACCAAATGTTGAAAAAAATAAACTTTTTTCAGGCGAAAAAATATCGGATGAAGAATATAAAAATGCTTTAGAAAAAAATAATTCAAAATTTGAAGAAAAGACTGAATATAAAAATATCTACAATAGATTAATTATATATGACGGACATGAGTATCATGGTGCTAAAAGTTTTTATAACGATACAAATGATGAAAGATTAACTCTTGTATTTTTTATAGATGGCATAACTATTGAAATGTCACCTTATGAAGTTTTTAAAGGAAAAATAGATAAAAGTATTGAAAACGAAATTAAGAAATTATAAACAATGATAGGTTTGTTTTTTATAGGTATTGTAGTTACAATTTTAGCACTTGGTATAATAATATACGCGAGGAAATATGATTAACAAAATAAAATGGAATAAACAATTTGAATACCCACCATCAGTTCGGTCTTTGATAGATAATCAAAGACACTACGATATATATGGCACTAAACTACCATCTGTTACAACGATTCTTTCAGCTACACAATCAGCCGAAAAAAAGGCGAGTTTGTTAAAATGGAAGCAAAAAGTAGGCGATAATAAGGCAGACAAAATACGTGATGATGCAGCGGCTAGGGGTACAATCATGCATAGAATAATTGAAGGTTTTGTTACAGGTGATGGACATGCTGATTTAAGCGACATGGGCCAGGTTGCAGGCCTCATGGCCCAAACTGTATTTGATAGGGGTCTAAGGGGCTCTATGGACGAAATATGGGGGTCTGAAATCACTTTGTACTATCCAGGATTATATGCAGGTGCTACAGATTTGTGTGGAATTTACGAAGGCCGGGAGTCTATCATAGATTTTAAACAAAGCAATAAACCTAAGAAGAGAGAATGGATTGACGATTATTTTACACAACTTGCAGCATATGCCATGGCTCACAACTACGTTTATGATACTAAAATACAGTCTGGAATCATTCTAATGTGCACCAAAGATAATTTTTTTCAGAAGTTTGTTATAAAAGATAAGGAATTTCAACAGTATATGTGGAAGTGGCTTAGAAGAGTGGATGAATATTTTTGTGACACAAACTATAGTAAAAAATGTCTGGATTGATTTTTTTTAAAAAAAAATTTGTTAAAAAATGATGCTTCAATGCTTCAAAAATAAAAAAAATAATAATATCAATGTTTTAAGTACGATATTTTGTAACATTGGTGATGTGTCAAGGATGTTACAATGTTACAATGAGAATGATTCTCAATTAAAAAGCCAACGAGGGAAAGTTTTTTAAAAAATGTGTTATACATGTACCCAGACATAATTTACTATGTATTTATTTTATGAAAAAACCAATTGTATGTAAGATAAAAAAGAAAAAATATTATCTCTGTAAAATTACTTGGATTGATATCACAGGTGACGAAGGACATGCGGGTATAGATCAGTTTGATAAAATGAATTACTGCACACTGATAACGTATGGTTTTGTATATTATAATGATTCTAAAGTACTAAAAACATTTTCAACTTACGATAGTGAAGAGGAAATATTTAGTGGCAGAAATGTGTTCCCAAAGGGTTGTGTTAAAAAAATAGAGAAAATTTTAATATAATTGTAATAGACTACGTAATTATTATTTTATATATTGCAGCTCTAACAAAGAGGAGAAAATTATGTCTAACTTAAATGATGCGATCAAAGATGCAGTTAAAGATATGATTGAAAACGAAGAAATCAAAGCAGAGATTGTGGATGGTGAAATCGTTTTATCTGTAGCTGATCAAGATTCAGACGAATCTGACGACGAATAAATTAATTTGAGCGGAGGTTTAAAAATTAAAATCTAAACCTCCGCTCTTTTCAAAAATTTTAGTTTAATGAATCTTTTTCTTTTAGATTTTTATCTGTATTTTGTTTCTTTTCTTCTTTTACTTTCTCTTTTAACTCTTCAAATTCTACGTTTTCTAGAATGGGTGAGTAATCATCAATTATTTGTTGCATCCGTGATTCTAATTCTTCTGTCGTTAGGTCTTCTAGCTTACCAGTACGGATTATCTTTTGTTCTATATATAGACCAGCCGCTTTTCCTCTCGCAACCTCAGCGTTAACAGCTGCAGACCAAGCTTTCTTCTCTCTAGCTTCGTTTCTTAATTTAGCCAACTCTGATATGTGATTAGCAAATGTAACTTCATATTGCTTCTGCCACTCTTCACGTAGCTCACCAATGTATTGTACTACAAGTGGATATAATTTTGGATTTTGTAATTTACTAGCTGCCTGTCTTGCTGACCCTTTCGCATAACCAGCCGCTATTGCGCATTGGGTACCATTCATTCTACCCTGTTCTGCTATTAATAAATTAGCAAATTTTATTTGTTGTTCTGTTAATTTTTTTGGCAAACCCATATTTGACTTTTACCACAACAATGATATAAATCAAGCAACTGTTGCTCTTAAACATGGCGACAGCCTCTTTGAATTGTAGACACCTTATTTCCTGATTAGGTGTCTACTAAAAACAGAATGAATTTATGAATGGTAGATTATTAAGACAAGTATTAGATAAAATGATGAAGGGAAACTTGCATGCTGGTAATGCAAGAGTTCAAGTTTGTTTACCTGATGGTAAATATTATGACATTACTTCTTTACAACTGATGGAAAATAAATTAATTGGAGTGAGAGAGTCACACAGACTAGTACTTACAGTTAAAGCCGAGACATGGAATATGGGTAAAGTTTTAAAGAAAATAGGGTAGCCTGTTAACTTGAAACCAGAGACCAAATTCTATGCACAAATTAAAAAATATTTTAAAAGGTTTTCGCTTATCAGACTTGAAAATCTTAGTTTACCCGGTACTCCTGATCTATTGGTCTATAATAATAATCGGCACTTTTTCACTATAGAACTCAAAGTTACAAAAACAAACAAAGTCACATTTTCACCACATCAAATAGCGTTTCACGTGAAACATCCTGACAATACATTTATCTTAGTTCTTGATGCCAGAGACAAGAACTCAAAACTTTATGAGGGATCAAGAATCAGGGAGCTTGTCGCTTGCGGCTTGACGCTTGAACCTTGCTGCTTGGGGCTTGAGGCTTGTCGCTTGTATCTTGAGTCGCTTGGTGCTTGACGCTTGAAGCTTGTGGCTTGCGACTTGGCGCACGCCCGTCAGGATCCGTCGATCCGTCCGGGCTAATGGCCTCCTTCTTCAAAGAAGCTCGTAATTTTTTATAATAGTTTGGATGCCTGAACATTTTAGTGTTTACCGTATGAAACTACTTTTACAGTAGAATCCCAGCATTGTCTACAGGTCCCACACTTGCCGCCCTGACTTGGGGCTGGACAGCTCGCGCCAGTCTCAACAACCATCGAAGAGTTTGGCCAGGTGTCGTTGCGCTGGCCCATCATTGGCGGGCTGAACCTAATCACCAGGTTAGCAGGTGCCCGGTCCAGCTCGTTCTTGATCCACGCTTCACGCGTTGGCAGCCAGTGCTTCGTGTCCGGTGTTGCTTCGCAAATTTTAAATATGTTGTTCAGGTGCTGCAGGTCTTGCACATCCCCGGCGTCGTGCCATCTAAACCATTTTTGCCTTTTGATTACAGTTATCATTGCATCAACCCAGGCTGGATGCTTCATTGCTTCGAGCCTTCTATATTGAGCTGCTTTGATTGCCGGGTACCTGGTATAATTACCCTTGAGCGCGTAACAGCTGGCGCAGACTGAGCCCTTAACCTGCCGGAGCTTGGAGCCTGTTTTACACTCCCAGGCTGGCAGGCTATAACTTAGGCCCGGCATCTTGCTTGTACGTGTAAATCCCTCAGTTATTTTTTTTGCTTCGTTTACTTTCATAAATCTTTCTCCTATATATTCCTATAACATTGTAATTCTTTCTTGTCAAGCTTGCGGCTTGACGCTTGCAGCTTGCGGCTTGTTGCTTGTATCCATTAGCCTCTAGCCATCGCCAGT
>CAACVD010000488.1_pt1 | contig 19452 bp, 19 predicted proteins | sample 2381771 | NCBI WGS metagenome assembly CAACVD01 (sample SAMEA5211965, study PRJEB30684) | marine metagenome | biome: Marine; feature: Epipelagic; material: Water | collected 2015-10-15 | depth 15 m | reverse complement strand
GCAAGCGTCTCCTCGATGGGGACTGGGACGTTGCCGAAGGTGCAGCGTTCCCAGAGTTCAGCAGGGTTCGCCACGTGGTTGATCCCGTAGAGTTGCCAACCAACTGGCCTCGCATCAGAGCCGCTGACTACGGCTACAGTTCTCCGTCATGTGTCCTATGGGGCGCAATCGACTGGGACAACAACATCTGGGTTTACCGTGAACTGTACGGCAAGGGTATGACAGGCGAACAGCTTGCCAGCCGTATCATGGAGATGGAGGCAGACGATCAGCCACCACACTATACGGTGCTTGACTCCTCCTGTTGGAACAAGACTGGGCTTGGCCCGTCTATTGCAGAAACAATGATACGGTGCGGCGTGAGGTGGACACCCTCTGACCGGAACCGTCTAGCGGGTAAGATGGAGATCCACCGTCGTCTGTCGGATGATCCGTACACCAACGAGCCCCGTATGAAGATATTTAAAACCTGTCAGAACACAATCAAACAACTGGCAGGTATTCCGCTGTCTAAGAACAACAGCGAAGACGTAGACACAAAGGCTGAAGACCACGCCTACGACGCACTGAGATATATGCTAATGACAAGAACATCAGGATACGCAACGATCAACAATCAGCTTCGCGGTATCAAAGACCGTGTGTATCAGCCGATGGATTCGACGTTTGGGTACTAAGGTATGGAAGAACTTTACGAAAAACTTGCTAATAAAACACTTACGATTGGTGAGGCTATCGAACTTGGTGTGCATAAAGCAACAACAGCTTCTATGAAGAATAATATCGGTAATCTTGAAAAGACTCTAAATAAGATAGGATTCTCTTCTGATCTACCTCTGACTATTCTTGAAGAAGAAAGTTCTATTAAAAAGATTGCAGACCAGTATGACATCGAAGGCGGAGGAGAGCCGTTCAAGGACACAAAGTCACTATGGAAACGTCTAGAAACGGCATCTAGAGAAAGAGACTTTGCCCCGACATACCTAAAAGAGCCGTTTGCACACGGTAAGGAACAGGGTTTTCATAATCTCACGGGCGACCAGCGTCGCAAGACTAAAAAAATGGCGCGAGTCCCTGAAGCTAAAATTACCTTCAAGGGAATGTTGTCAGCGATTGCCGAGATTGAAGACCCTCAAGCAAAAGCTGCGGTTCTTACAAACATGTTCATTCCAATTCGTCCGGGTGAAATTGCTAATTTAAGAACCGATGAAATTGAGTTTATAGAAGTATCTCGTGATGATGGTTCTAAAATATTAACTGCAGAAATATCACAATTTTCGCGGGGAGAAGGGGGTCGTCCAGTTAAAACACGACCCTTCCTAGAAGTTCAAGGACCTGCAGCCGAAGTACTTCGTCATCAAGCAAATCTCGCCCAACAACGGGGTGATAATATGCTATTCGTTACGACGAACGCGAAGGGTCAGGTAAAACAGCTTACAACAGGAGATATGAGTGCCGCTACGGGTACTGCTTCCAAACCGGGACCTATGTCTCGTTTCTTCAATGACAACGAACAGTTAGTGAAAGTTTTGGGAAGGAAGTTTTCTGGTGTTGCCGAACTTCGTAAGTTTGTTCCATCTATTATCGCACGTCAACTTGGATACGGTGCAATCGCAGATAAAATAATGGGACACTCTGGGGCTGGCTTGGCTGAAGGTATTTCAGAAGTAGGTGACAAGCACTATATTAGCGATATCTACTATGAAGGGGATGTAGGCCCTGAAGGAAAAGCTCTGCTTGCTAATCAACATCTCATTGCAGAAGTAAATAGCATTGAAACTCTTAACGCTTTACCCAAAGCAGCAGGGATAGATATTCCGGGTTATACTGACACCAATGTAATCACTCCCGTTCAGAAGTTTAAAAGAGAACAAAACATTGAAGGGGACTTCCGACCAAGACCAGCAACGCCGGAGGAAATGGAAAACACTCGTCTTGTAACAGAAGAGGCCAATGAAAAACTTAAAGCTGGGATTGAAGAAGCTCGTAAGCGTGGAACAGCGGCGGGGCTTGCAGCCGATGAACTAGAGAGGGAACGTCGCCGCCTCGCATTAGAGCAGCCTGAACTTACTGAAGAAGAAGCGTTGCGGTTGGCTCGTGAACGCGCAACTCGACAACAGGCAACTCAACAAGTTAAACAAGAGAAAAAAACTGAAATTGCCGCCGCTGAAGACGCAGAGCGATTCGAACGAACGAAAAAGTTCTTTGCTAAAGCAAACGAGGTGATGAGTAAGCTCCCGCCGCCTGTAAAAAAAGCAATCCCTATCGCTGGCACCGCCGCTAGTTTACTTGCTGCTGAATCAAAACGACAAGAGGCAGTGGCGGCTGCTGAAGAGGGTCGTCCTATAGTAGCGGCTTTACGAGGGGCACAAGCGGTTGAAGAAGTCGTTAGCCCCCTGCCTGTTACCACTGGGGACGTTGAAGATTTGGTTGTTACAGAGAGAACACCACAAGAAGAAGAATTTTTACGTGCACAACGAGAAACACGCGCAGAGCGTATGGGAGCACGTAGAGAAAGGGCTGCATCTGCCCAAATGGATGCACTAATGTCAAAATAGGAGTAGACAAAATGCCGGGTAATAACTATAATTATGGTGCGGGCTACATTATGGGTCAAGACAAACAGTCTGTTGATCAAAACGTAGGCGAAACCCAACTGTACCGTGAATCACTAGAGTTTGATACCAAAACTGCACAAGGCGTTCTCACTGAGGACATGCCTAAGAAGCAGACCAAACCTACTGACACAGGTATTATGAAACAGGCTGAAGATCACAGCATCTACGGCTAATCCAAAGGGGCCACTATGGACGAGGATATGATGCAATCTGGTGACGATCAACCAGATATGATTGACAATGCCGAAGAGATAGCCCCCGGACTTGCAGGTTTGATACAGGAACGGTTCCGCTCTGCGGAGACGGGCCGCTATAACCACGAGCAACGCTGGTTGCAAGCCTACAAGAACTTTCGGGGTAACTTTAACGACGGGACGACGCAGTACCGCGATTCTGAACGTTCAAAAGTCTTTCTCAAGATAACAAAAACAAAGGTCTTAGCAGCGTATGGTCAGATCGTCGATATCCTGTTCGCTAACAAAAAGTTTCCACTGACCGTTGAGAACACACCTGTCCCAGAAGGGATTGCTGAGTTCGCACACATGGAAACGCCCCTTGATCAAATTCAGCCGAAACCCGATCCATTTGGATTTGAGGGAGACGGAAGGGAGTTGCCTCCCGGAGCACAACAGGCTTCTGAGCCAGATGATTTTCTTGGTGGACTCAAGGACGAGTACGCCGGACTCCCTCTGCGTGAGGGCAAAGCCCGTATTGGAGAGCCTCAGATCTCTCCTGCCGCTGAAGCAGCCCGTCGGCTTGAAAAGCACATTCACGACCAGCTTCTCGATTCTAACGCAGTCAACGTCATGCGTACTGCTGTGTTCGAGTCAGCACTGTTCGGGACAGGCATCGTCAAGGGTCCTCTCAACTTCCAGAAGACAGTGTGTCGGTGGGAACGTAACGAAGAGGGAGAGCGTATGTACAGCCCGTTTGAGAAGGTTGTACCTCGCATCGAAGCTGTATCTGTGTGGGACTTTCACCCAGACCCCTCTGCTACAAGTCTAGAGGACGCAGAGTACGTCATTCAACGTCATCGCATGAACCGCCAACAGCTACGTGCGCTACAGCAGCGTCCATTCTTTGATAAAGAAATTCTTGCCGATGTTATTGCTAACGGTCCAAACTATACGGACAAGTATTACGAAGATACCGTCCGCAACGACGAGAATGACCCTGCATATCAAGACAACCGTTTTGAGGTTCTAGAGTATTGGGGCGTACTCGACGCTTACTTTGCCAAAGAGATTGGCATGGACATTCCGGCTGGCATGGACGATCTTGACCAGCTTCAGATCAATGCTTGGGTCTGTGGTCCTCGCGTTCTACGCTGTGTGTTGAACCCGTTTACTCCGGCGCGTATTCCGTACTGCGCCATGCCGTTCGAAGTCAACCCGTACAACATCTTTGGTGTTGGCGTGGCTGAGAACATGGAAGACGCACAGATGCTGATGAACGGTCACATGCGTATGGCGATTGACAACCTCGCTCTCGCTGGAAACCTTGTGTTCGACGTAGACGAGGCGGCTCTGGTTCCCGGACAGAACTTCGACATCTTCCCCGGAAAAATCTTCCGACGACAGTCGGGAGTTACAGGAACAGCAATCAATGGTCTGAAGTTCCCCAACACGGCTGGTGAGAACATTCAGATGTATCAGATCGCTCGTCAGCTTGCCGACGAAGAAACAGGTATCCCGTCTATCATGCACGGGCAAACAGGTGTTACGGGTACAGGGCGCACGGCAGCAGGTCTGTCGATGCTGCTAGGCTCTGCCAGCTTGTCTATGAAAACAGTAATTAAGAACATCGACGACTTCATGTTGAAGCCTTTGGGAGAAGCATACTTTCAGTGGAATATGCAGTTCAACGATGACGCTCCGGACATTGTAGGGGACTTGGAGATCAAGCCTCGTGGTGCTGCAGCAGTCATGCAAAAGGAGGTACGCACACAGCGTCTTACAGCGTTGTTGCAAACGGTAGCTAACCCGATGTTGGCTCCGTTCATCAAACTACCTAACTTGATGCGAGAGCTTGCGATATCTCAGGACATTGATCCTGATAGTCTGGTCAACAATATGGACGAGGCCGCGCTCTACGCCGAAATGCTCAAAGGACTACAAAATGCTCAACAAGGAACAGGCCCGGAAGGTGGCCCCGCTGGTCAGCAACCAACAGGCATGGGAGGGGCTGGAGGCGTACCTCAAGGACCTCCACCAACTGACAATTCGGGGGTTGGTGATGGCACAATCGGAACCGGAGTTGCGCCAACTGCAGGGGAAAGCGGCTTTACTGGAAATGCTCCTGAAGTTGAGACTTGATCACGCAGCAGTTATGAAACAAGAAAATGGTGGAAACTAACCCGACAGATCTTTTAGAAGCGGAGACCTCCCCGGTTGCGGCTCCTGTAGTTGAATCTCCTACAGTAGAATCTCCAACTGTTGAGAGTCCTACTGTTGAATCACCGTTTGATTTTGAAATGGAGATTGGGCCTTTTAGCCCTTTTGCTCAACAGCCGGAAGATCCTGAGAATTGGTTTGAGGATCGACGCAGAAGAAAGCGCGAAGAAAAACTACGGCAAGAAGCACAAGACACATTTGGAGAAGCCTCCGCTAATTTAGGTCTTGATGAAATAGCAGACCTGCTGGAAAAAACAGGAGAGTTTGGTCAAAAGCTGTCTTCCAGACTTACAGATCGTTTTACTGATACGGTAACTTTTGAGGGTTTCAACGTAACAGCCGATCAACTCCCTTACTTGCTTAGTGGTGCTCAAACTCTCTACAGTGATCTATTCACTTCGTATGAAACCGCAGGATATATCAACGAGGCTGGAGATCTTGTCGTACAGGCGACCCGTATTCCAGATGCTTTGACTGATTTGGCATCCGACTATGGTTTTGATTTTGACATTCCGGGTTTTGACCTGACAGGAGCCACTAGCGACTTTGGTGTTGCAGTAGGCGAAAAGATAGGGGAATACGCCACTACCGCTGTCAAAGGAGCGAGTGTTCTAGGTTCCATTGCTGCCATTGATAGGTTTATTGAAGACCCTACTGGAGAAACTGCAGCGTTCGCTGTAGGAGCAACGGCAACCGCCGCAAAGATGTTTGGAAGTCAATTAGGCGCAAATGTCGCAGGTGTGGTAAATCCCTTGCTCGCTTTTTACTCAGGTATAAAAATATTCGAGGCTTTGACCTTTGATGCTGACTACTACAGGTCTCAGGGATCTGTTACGTATCAAAACGGAGAGTGGAAAACCTCTGGTGTTCAAGGAGCCGATGGCGGTAAGAGCTACTGGGCTCAAGGCCAAACAACAGTAGCCATGAACGCTCTAAATGAGTTGATAGATGACTACGGCTTTGAAGTTAATCCAGCAAAACTTAATAGCCACACCTTCAAGCAAAAAACGTTCATAATGAACAATCCAACTTATGCTAAAATGGGCAATAGAGACGCATCCCTCAACGCCCAGCAGCTAGTGTTGAGTGCCCTCAGAGAGGGGGTGCTGACTCCTACGGATCGAACCCCAACTTCAGTAGCCGGGACATCTGAACAGTTCTCTGATTTTATGGGAAGCTACATGGCTAAGATGGCAGACGACTACGCCACTTATGCTTGGGAAAATTTTGGTGGACTTCAGGATAAGTACGGCACTAACCGCTATGGGTACAAAGACACATACGCTGCTTTTGGAACTAAAGATGCGGCTGATGAGTTTGCTAAAAAGTACAATACCACTACTGCAAAAGTAGATTTTTTTAGGGCAGGTGCACCCAGAAGCAACCCATATGAACCTTCCTTCAATAGAAAAACTTTAAAAACTGTAGAGCAAGATTTAACAACACGTGCAGGGGCTGTGTTTTTTGGCGGATATGGGTTTGAGCAAACAGATGATAGATTCGAAGTTATTTTAGGTTCACGAAGATCTAGATACCAAGAAGCTCCACCTCTTTATTCTTTTTCTACATTAGAACAGGCTCAGTTAAAAGTAGACCAATTTAATAAAAACTCCAAAGAATATATATTTATGGGTCAGAGAAGAAAGAGCACTCCCCCAAGATTTAAAGGAAAAGATGAGTTTGAAGTGGGTATGTTGGATGGAAAGTACGTCGTAGGAAAAAGAAGAATAAATCTTGGCAGGTATTACGGAAGATAAAAAATGAACAGAGGTCTTAAATTTATCATACCTTTTAGTGAGACTGACAAGTCCGAAGACATGATGATAATTCGTCGTGCTATTAGCGGATTGAGAGAAGTCAAGACTACTGCTACTCCTACCGAACAAGTTGATGGGATGATGGCTACTGCATCCACACAGGATCCTCCTAAAGCTCCCTTTGTTTCAGAATTACCTCCTGAAAAACCATCGTCAGCGCAGACAGATCCAGTGTACGAAAGAGGACTAGCAGCACAGAAGAGTTTGTTTGATTTTGTCTCTAAAGCCTCTGAAGAATCCGGAAGAGACTACAAGGGTGTTTTTGGCAGTTTTAGACCAGAACGTGCAATACAGGATTGGTACGAAAATAACCCAGAGCTTGCAGAAGACTACAACAAAGCTGTGATAAGTATAGGCACTGCCTCTAATCAAAAAGAGGTAATTCGTAAGACAGAGGACAGCTTTGAGGAGACAGAGTTTTTTGGGCAGCGAGGCAGTCAATTATTGAATAGAACTCTACCCGGAGATAAGGACCCTCGCCTACTAACACCAATCCCCAAAGCAACAGGTGGTGTTTCTCAAGTTCCCACAGAAGAACCCATCCCGCAGGAGGCACCCAACGGACCTCCCTCTGGTGTTATTGGATCTCAGAACGCTTCGCCGGAGGAGACTGTAGCTGATGATATTCCGATGGAAGTACCAGAGGGAGCGTTCATCATCAACGCCGCCGCTGCAGAGGTAGCAGGATACGGCGATATCAAGAAGATGATTCTAGATGCAGTAGGTGTAGCCCGTCGGCTGGGTGTTGAGATATCTACAGGCGAGGACGAAGCCGGGGACGAAGAGGCAGTAGACCTGCTCGTGTCAAAGGGCGAAGTCTACATTGAGCCCACTCTGGCTAAGATCATTGGCTACGACGTTCTAGAGAAGATCAATAACAGAGGCAAACGTGAAGTAGCCCGCCGTCAGCAGGAGGCAGAGGCTCAACAACAACCACCGCAAGAACAGCCGCCGCAAGCTCCGCCACAACAAGGATCTCAAGGATTTGCTGAAGGTGGTAAAACAAGCACAGAGTATCCCGATTACATAAAAAAGTATTTTATGCCGGAGATTGACTACCACCTAGAAACTATCAGAACTAAAACTGTCGCACGAAATCAATATGGTCAACCTGTAACCGCCCTCACTTCAGGAGTGTTAAGGGATGGCAAAATATACGAAATACCGACGTTTGATAGAAAAGGCGGGATATTACCCCGTGAGCAAGTTGAGTCTTCTGTAGACAGCTACATAGAAAAGTACGGAGACTTTGGAATTCCTAAAGAGCAGTACGGGTCTATAATGAAAGAAAAAGAAGCATGGAAGCAAAACTTGTACGAAAAAGACAGAAAATTTCAAGTTACTGACGACTCGATTACTCAAACAGTAACACTCCCTGAAAAGGGACAAAAGAATTCTCAGGGATTTATCCCTAAGAAGTAAGGACAGCTACCCGTCGCCAGCGGCCCTGTCTATATCACTAACCGAAGCAGCTACCCTTAATTGGCCCTGCAATGGAGAAGTATCATGGCAAAAGCAAAAGGCCACCGCGCCAACAAACCGAATGATTCCTTTGGAACAATCAACAATACAAACCTCTATCGTGGTTCTTACCGTGACGACGTGTACAAGGAAGACGAGGACGAGGAACAGGTAGAAGCCCAAGAAGCGGACCCCTCTGAGGAGGCTACTCCCGAAGAACAAGGTTTCTCCGACAAAAAATCAGAAGACGTAGACTACAAGAAGCGATACGACGATCTCAAACGACACTACGATGCAAAGCTATCTGAGTGGAAGGACGAGAAAGCCGAACTCGCCGCACAAGGAGAATCATCTCCTGAACTGGATGCGCTCACACGACTCAAAGCTCCCAAGAGCCTAGACGAGTTGGAGCAGTTCAAACAGGAGTATCCGGATGTCTACGGTATTGTTGAGACCGTATCTGCCCTGAAAGCGGACAGTCAGTTGGGAGAACTTCGTAGTGAAGTCGAACAACTACGAGCCCGTGAACAGGATATGGAAGTACAGAAAGCCTATCAGGAGCTTCTGCGTTATCACGAGGACTTTGATGACCTCCGTAACGACGAAAAGTTTCTTGAGTGGCTGGACGAACAACCATCATCTTTGAGCGATGCTATCTACAAGAATAACACCGACGCAAAGATGGCAGCACGTGTCATCGATCTTTATAAGGCTGACGCTGGTTTGTCAAAGAAGAAGAGAGGTAGACCATCTGCATCTGCCGCAGATTCCGTCACCACACGTAAATCCAAAGAGGTTAACGTCAACGGTGATGGTGGGCAGCGTACGTGGAAAGCCTCCGAGATAGGCCGCATGAAACCTCACGAGTTTGAAGCCAACGAAGCAGAACTCGACAAGGCTCGTGCAGAAGGGCGCATCGACTATAACGCTTAACCATCTAACATAGGAAGGATAATAAGATGGCTTTCAATAGTGCATCAGGTTATAACAACCTGCCTTCCGGTAATTTTACACCGGAAATTTTTAGCCAGAAAGTTCTCAAGTTTTTCCGTCGTGCTTCGGTTGCAGAAGATATTACGAATACCGATTACGCTGGTGAAATTGAAAACTTTGGCGACACCGTTCGGATCATTAAAGAGCCGACCATCACTGTTTCCAGCTACTCACGTGGCTCAGTGGTGAACCCACAAGACTTGGCTGACGACCAAATTACTATGGTTGTTGACCAAGCAAACGCTTTTGCGTTCAAAATTGACGACATTGAAGAGCGTCAATCCCACGTCAACTTCGAAGCTCTTGCTACTTCTTCGGGTGCATACTCGCTGAAGCGTAAGTACGACGCAGTTGTCTTGGATCAAATCGCAACCGACGCTGGTCTGACTGGCGAGTCCGGTGCTGCAACATCTACCGTTGCTGGCATTGGTACTCTTGCTTCTGCCCTCGACATCGGTGGTGCTTCATCTCCGGGTGACACTGCTGTCAACACAATGTTGAAAATGGCTGAAGCCCTCGACAACCAGTCTGTTCCGGAAGAGAACCGTTGGTTCGTTGCTCCCCCAGCTTTTTACAAGCACCTGTTTTCTGCAGGTTCGAAGTTTGCTGAAGTCCAAGTTACGGGCGATGCAACTTCACCTCTGCGTAACGGTCTTGTATCGTTGGGCAACATCGCTGGCTTCCAGTGCTACAAGTCTACTGCCCTCGTTTCAAGCGGCGGCACAGACCAAGTAACTCTGACAGGTCTGGCAACAAACGGCACAGAAAATGTTATTCTGGGCGGTCACATGAGCTCGACTGCTACGGCTTCGCACATTGCGAAAACCGAAGTTGTTCGTTCAACTGAAACCTTCAGCGACATCGTTCGTGGTCTTCACGTGTTTGGACGCAAAGTCCTTCGCCCTGAAGCCATCGTTCGTGGCGTTGTGAGCTTGGATTAGAGGAGGACTAGACTATGGCTACATATACTGTAACTGGTGCTGTTGCTGGCGTTCCGCTCGGCATCAAGCCACAAATTGTTGAAGTCGTTCTTGACTTCTCCAGCACAAGCCTGACTACTTCAGACTCAGTTGAGGTTTTCGAAATGAAAGCCAACACTCTGGTTCTGATGGCTGGTGTTGAAGTCCTCACCGTTGCAAGTACTGGTTCTCCAGTTCTTGACTTGGGTGATGACGCTGATGACGACCTGTACGTTGCTGCTCTGGACGGTACTGCTACCGGACATGAGATCAACAACGCTGCAGGTACAGCGAAACTGTACACCGCTGCTGACACCATCGATCTGATTGCTAACACAGCAACGTTCGACGGTAAAGTACGTGTCTTTGCTGTTATCGCAGAACTCGGCACTGCCGAAACTGCGGCATCGTTCGCGTAAGTGAACTAGGGGGGGTCTTCGGGCTCCCCCGACTCACTGGAGATAAGTATGGCAGAAAAGAAACCACGTAAAAAAGACAGTATGCCCAAGCGCAACAAGAAGAACTTTCGTTCTACGAAATCTGGCGCGGGCATGACGAAGGCGGGCGTAGCTGCCTACCGCCGTAAGAATCCGGGCAGCAAACTGAAGACAGCAGTTACTGAGGACAAACCTCGTAGCAAAGCCCGTGCCGCACGTCGCAAGTCATACTGTGCACGTTCCGCTGGGCAGATGAAGAAGTTTCCAAAAGCAGCCAAGAATCCTAACAGTAGGTTGCGTCAAGCACGGAGGCGGTGGAAGTGTTAATCTGTTTTAAATGCTCAGAAACTCCCTGCAATAGGGACACCTGCAAATGCCCGTGCCACGATAAGGATAAAAAATGTCAAAAAAGCGCGTAAAAGCACCCACTGGTTTTCACTGGATGAAGTCAGGGTCATCATACAACTTGATGAAGCATACAGGCAAATTTAAACCTCACAAAGGAGCCAGCTTGTTTGCCTCTTTTGATATTCAGAAACTACACAAAGCAGGAAAAAAGTAAATGTTGAACGCACTAATCGGGCCTGTGACTAATCTCGCCGGAACTTGGATGAAGAACCGCGCTGAGAAGGCACAAGCCAAACAAAAACTTGCCGTTGCCAAAATAGAGGCACAAACAAAAAAGGTGGAACAAGACGGGGCGTGGGAGTTAGAACAAGCTCGTGCCTCTGCAGACTCGTGGAAAGACGAGCTCTGGACAATTTTTTTCGTGGGCTTGCTGTCGGCCTGCTTCTATCCCCCAGCCCAGCCGTACATTGAGGATGGCTTTCGTTTCCTACGAGAAGACCTACCTGAGTGGCTAAGTTGGTCAATCATGGCGAGTATCGCCGCTTCATTTGGCTTGAAGTCAATCGGCAAAATACGAGGCTAAAACGATGCGGTTATCTAGAAACTTCACGTTACCTGAACTGACTCGCAGCCAAACAGCAACCCGCAGGGGTATCGACAATACTCCAAACGATGAACAGATCAAGAATCTTGAACGGGTGTGCTCTGAGATACTACAACCTGTACGTGAACACTTTGGTGTTGGGTTCTCTCCTTCATCTGGATTCCGTAGTGTTGCCCTGTGTGAGGCGATTGGGTCTAGTTCCAAGAGTCAACACGCGAAGGGAGAGGCTGTAGACTTCGAGATCCCCGGACAGGACAACAAATCTGTTGCAGAGTGGGTGCGGGATAATCTGAACTTTGACCAGTTGATACTAGAGTACTACACCCCAGAAGACCCAACATCCGGCTGGATACATTGTTCTGTACGAGAATATAGCAACCGTAAGGAGTGCTTGGTGTATGACGGTAAAAGTTATTCTAGATTTTAGTTGACTTTTTCGTTGTTTTAGTGTATCATAAAGGCAAGGAGTATTCCATGAGCCAGTTAATTGTACAAGCACTTTCTCACAGATACCTGTCTAAAAAACGGGACGCAGAACAGATGTTCGACTTTTTCAACGGTGTGATCATTGCCGATACGGATGTCGAACAGGTTTACGAAAAACTAGAACAAGCACTAGAGGATTGGCTTGAAGCAGACTTGAAGCTAGGAGCACTCAGTCTCTTGTCAGGAGAGCCCAATCATCCATTCGAGAGAGTAACGATAAATGACCAAGAGACAATCTTCAAAAACTAAAAGCAAGAAGAGCCCAACACCCAAGAATAAGGCTCTGTATGCTCGTGTAAAATCTGAAGCCAAACGAAAATTCAAAGTATATCCAAGCGCTTACGCGAACGCTTGGTTAGTTAGGACATATAAGAAACGTGGTGGTACTTACGCATGAGCCTAAAAGAATGGTTTGGAAGCGGACCAAGAGGAGACTGGGTGGATATAAGCCGGAAGAACGAGGATGGAAGCCACCCTCCATGCGGGCGGAAAAAGGCTTCTACTGCCCGATCCGGCTATCCGAAATGTGTGCCTCGTGCAAAAGCGAACCGTATGAGTTCTGCACAGAAGAAGAGTGCAGTTCGTCGAAAGCGGGCTAAAGCACAAGGGGTAGGTGGTAAGCCTACGAATGTTGCCACAGACTCTCCTAAAAAGACACAAAAGGCAGCATACGGCGGTAAGATCTACTCCTGCGGTAGCACCTCAAGACGGGCGATGTACTAATGTTGAGAGAAAACAGCAAGCATCAGACGGCAGGAGCTACTATAGCATCCACCTCTGCTGACGGTAGTGCTACAGTTGTATATACCACTCCCAACAATTATAGCGGAGCCGTGAGGTTCTTGCACATATCAAACAACAATGCTGCTACAAAAAAAGTATACGTTCAATACTACGATGCTGCAAATACAGCGTATCACTATATTGCTAACGGTTTAAGCATGGCAGGACACAGCGTAGTAGATCTCGTTAACGGTAATTTTTTCTTCACAAATTCCGGAGATAAAATCGTAGCGTTTGGTGAAACAACTAACACGATGGAAGTGTTGGTATCTGTCGAAGAGTTTTTTGATCCGCACAGAGGTTAATAATGAATTACTTACAGCTTTGCAACGCAGTTCTTAGAGAGCTTAACGAGGTAGAAATCACAAACGTGACTTCAACTCGCGGGCTGCAAACGGCTGTAGCCGACTTCATCAACAAGTCACAGCGCGATATCATTAACTCTGAAGTCGAGTGGCCTTTTACTGTAGCCAACGATTCAGACACAACGGTTGACGGTCAACGCCTCTACACGTTCGAAACCAACGCTAAGACACTCAAGTGGTCAACATTCACCGTGCAAGAGTCCGCAAGTCTACCCGAACGGCGACTAGACTACATTAGCTACGACGAGTATCTGGACAAGTACCATGAGTCAGACACCAACCCAGACGGTAGCGCAGAGGGACTGCCAGAGTTTGTGTATCACACACCTGACGACAAGTATGGTCTGTCTCCGGCTCCGGACAAGTCTACCTACACGATCCGTTACGCATACTACACCACAGTATCTGACTTAGCTGCCAACACAGACACTCCGTCCATACCGGATCGTTTTCACGATGTAATCGTTAACAGAGCAAAGTACTACGCATACCTTTTGCGTTCCGACCCACAAGCCGCTCAATTTGCACAGAGGGACTACGAACAAGGGCTACGTCGGATGAGAGTGGAACTCATCAATCGTAAAGACTACATGAGAGCAGTCTGATGCCTGATACTTCAATTATTAGTCCATACGTGGTGAAGTTAGGTGGCGGTCTTATTCTCAACAGAGATTCATTCTCCATGCCCCCCGGAGCCGCATCAGAGTTAATTAACTTTGAGCCGGACGTTGCAGGTGGCTATCGTCGCATCAACGGTTACGCCAAATACAACTCTAACATTGTACCGCAGACGAGTGCCTCGACAGAAAAAGTTCTAGGGGTTGCAGTGTTTAAAAACAAGATCGTTGCTGCTAGAGGAACAAAAGTATTTTTTGGTGGTGCTACAGGATCTTGGACAGAGATAGACTCTAGTAGAACAAGTGCTGGTCGTTACGACTTTACAATTTACAATTTTAATAACACAGAAAAAATAGCGTACGCGGACGGTGTAAACAGAGCTTCTATTTTTGATGGTTCATCTGTTACAGACATCAACGCAACAGGCGCACCGTCTGATCCGGAATCAATCGCCGTGTTTAAGAACCACATGTTCTTTGCAGGTATGTCAGCGAACCCCCAAGAGATTGTGTTCTCTGCGCCGTTCACGGAGACAAGTTTCTCTACGGCAAATGGGGCCGGATCTATCAAGGTAGATAGTGCTGTTGTTAAGTTGGTTACTTTCAGGGACTCCCTGTTTATATTCTGCGAAGATCAGATACATCAGCTTCAAGGATCGTCCATCGCAGACTTTGTTTTGAAACCAGTTACTCGTAGGATTGGTTGCGTAGACAGGTTTAGCGTTCAGGAGCTTGGCGGTGATATTGTTTATCTCGCACCCGACGGTTTACGCACACTAGCTGGTACAGCTAAAATCGGAGACGTAGAGCTTGGAACCGTATCAAAGCAAATTCAGGATAGACTGCTTCTCCGAAACATCAGCCTAGATAGAATATCTTCTGTCGTTATCCGTAACAAAAGTCAGTACCGGATATTCTTTGCAGCAGATAGTTCAATTGAAGCGTCTGCCCCCGGAGTTGCCGGAGTGTTGAAACAAACAGATCAGGGCGGTATTGGTTGGGAATACTCTGATTTAAAAGGTATCAAACCAGCATGTTGTGATTCGGGCTTCGTTAGTAACGTAGAGACAATCGTACACGGAGGCCATGACGGTTACGTCTATCAGCAAGAAACAGGAAACACCTTCGACAGCACGAACATTATAGCTAGATTCTCGTCTCCAGATCACAACATGGGCGATGCAGGTATCCGCAAGAATATGCAACGCATCATATGGAACTACGAGAATGAAGGAAACATCAACACTAAGTTTCGTATTCGGTATGATTTCTTTTCATCTGACAGTCCGCAACCCTCGCAGTATTCTCTCTTAACAGGAGGTTCTGCTGCTATTTACGGCAACCCCGTCAGTACCTACGGAACAGCGGTGTACGGATCATCGGGAGCTCCTCTTGTTCGTCAGACCGTTGAGGGTGGGGGATTTACCGTAGCGGTTCGTGTGGACGATAACGGAGGACTGGCTCCGTTCTCTCTAAAAGGATACCAACTAGAATTTACCCCCGGAGGAAGAAGGTAAAAAATGGCAGGATACGCAGCAAGACAATCAACCTATGTGGATGGTGACGTTATTGATGCCGCTGATAGTAATGACGAATTTGACGCAATCTTAGCGGCGTTCGGATCTACTAGCGGGCACAACCATGATGGCACAGCGGGCGAAGGCTCCCGCATCACTGTTGTTGGAACATCTTCTGACAACGTTACGTTTGGGTCGGCCCTGACACCTGACGCAAACAATACCATAGATATCGGCACAAGTGGTGCACAATTCAAAGACCTATACATCGATGGTACAGCCTATCTAGACGCGATTGATTTCAACGGCACAGCTATCAGTTCAACCGCTGCAGAACTGAACATTGTAGACGGTGGCACTGCCGCCACCTCCACGACGCTTGCAGATGCTGACCGTGTGGTCGTCAACGACAACGGCACGATGGTGCAGGTTGCTTTGACTGACTTCGAGACGTACTTTGAGTCGGCTCTGGATACACTGTCTAACGTGACAACCGTCGGTGCCCTCAACGCAGGTTCGATTACCAGCGGGTTCGGGGCGATTGACAACGGTTCATCCGCCATTACCACTACAGGCACAGTTACTTACGGTAGTCTGTCCGACGGAAGCATCACAATCACTGCGTTTGTTGATGAAGACGATATGAGCAGCGATAGCGCAACGCTGGTGCCAACACAGCAGTCTGTCAAAGCATACGTAGACTCACAGGTTACTGCACAGGATCTTGACTTTCAGGGTGACAGCGGCGGTGCACTTAGCATTGATCTAGACAGTGAGACATTGGACATCGCTGGTGGCACAGGTATCGATACCAGCGGTTCCAGCAACACTCTGACAGTTGCTATCGACAGCACCGTTGCAACACTAGCAGGTTCTCAGACGTTAACGAACAAAACGCTGACAAGTCCAGATATCAACGGCGGCACAGTAGACGGTGCCACTATCGCTACATCCGATATCACTGTGGGATCCGGAAAGACTCTGGATGTTTCAGCGGGCACTCTTACACTTGCAAATGACCAAATCTCTGGTGATAAAGTAGAAGGCGGAACCATTGCTGCTACGACTATTACCACTTTAACTTTTGGTAGTATCACTGATGGTTCAATAACTGTAACTGCATTTGTAGATGAAGATGATATGTCTTCTAACAGTGCAACTCTTGTGCCTACTCAACAGTCTGTTAAAGCGTACGTAGACACCCAGATTACTGCTGAAGACCTTGATATCACCACAGACAGCGGAACTATCGCTATTGATCTAGATAGTGAGACTCTAACTGTTAGTGGCGGAACAGGAATTGACTCTAGCGCAACGGGTAACGCTGTAACGTTGGCTATCGACAGCACTGTCGCAACACTGGCAGGTTCCCAATCCCTAACTAACAAAACTCTCGACATCGATAATAACACGTTGTCAAATGTTGAAGTGGATAACTTTAAGGCTTCTGCCATTGTTATAGAATCAGAGGGCATTGGATCAAATGACAATGACACGACACTGCCAACTAGTGCTGCAGTTAAAGATTATGTAGACACTCAGATTACTGCTGAAGATCTAGATATCACTACAGATAGTGGTACCATTGCTATTGATCTAGATAGTGAGACTCTAACTGTTAGTGGCGGAACAGGCATTGACTCTAGCGCAACGGGTAACGCTGTGACGGTGGCTATCGACAGCACAGTAACTACCCTAGCAGGATCTCAAACTCTAACTAACAAGACCCTAACCGCTCCGGTAATTAGCACGATCAGCAACACCGGAACTCTCACATTACCCACCGCTACTGGAACTATTGCAACCACCGATGACGCAACAGCTTTAGCTATCGCTTTGGGTTGACATATAGGCAAAAAGAGTATATAATATAGAAGCTAATAGGATTAATCATGGCTAATACCTTTAAAGTAAAAACAAATGCTGCTATGCCAGCCTCTGCTGGTACGCCTCTGACTCTTTACACGTGCCCCGGCTCGACCACTTCGGTTGTGCTGGGTTTAATTTTGTGTAACGTCGGAACAGCACAGCACACTGTAGACGTTCAACTAGTGTCTGATACCAGTGACACGGAAACAAACGAAACAGTCAAGCTGCTGGAAAACGTACCGATACCCGCAGGTTCATCACTAGAGGTACTGTCAGGCGGCAAGGTCGTAATACAAGCGACCGACGTTATAAAGATTGACGCAGACACGGCGGCAAAAATTGACGCTACATTGAGCATTATGGAGATTACCTGATGGCGTACACTGGTAATAAGCCAACCAATGTAGTTGATGTCAGCAAAACACAATCACTTACGGTTGACACAAATACCTTACATGTTGACAGCACTAACAATCGGGTAGGGGTTGGAACTACTGCGCCATCAAACGCAACTATTGATGTAGTTGGTCGTGGTCGTTTTTTACAGGATGCCGCCGCGACAACAGGCGCAATAATTTTGCGTGAAAGCTCTGGGGGTGTAGGTGGTCATATTCAGTTTGTAAACAATGACAACTCTAGTCAGCGTGGGTTTATTGCTGTTGATAGTTCTAGCAACATTCAGTTTGGCACAAGCGCAGAACGTATGCGTATTACATCGGGTGGAGCCGTACAAATCGGCTCAACCAATAGCGGTGTTGCAGGTGCGATTGATGTTTCTATTGGTAGCACTTCTTCTTCTGGCGGAATTACTTTGTTCTCACCTACTGATGGCACTCATTCTCTTGGCTTTGCAGATGGCACCACTGGCACTGATAGATACAGAGGTTATGTAGAATATAAACACTCCACTGATGCACTGGCTTTTGCTACACAGTCTACGGAACGGATGCGTATAGAAAGTGCAGGAAATGTAGTACAAACGGCGACAGGGGCGGCAAGCTGGCAATATGCGCTTAGTTGTACCGCAAGTTCTGGTCAATTACTTGGACACCTCATTCAATTTACAGGGCAAGTTCCTAACAATGCTAGCAATTACTTTTTGTGGATGACGGACACCACTGCCGCCCGTGCGTATTTTAAGTCTGACGGTGGATTGGCGAATTTTCAGGGCAACAATGCTAATCTCTCTGATGAGCGTGAAAAGAAAAACATCGAAGACGCTCAAGATGCTTGGGCTACTGTAAAAAGTTGGCAAGTCAGAAAGTTTCATTTTAACGAAGATGCAGACAGTGACGATAAAAAATATGGCGTTATTGCCCAAGAGTTCCAAGCGCACTGCCCTGAGTTGATTACTGATTATAATAAAAGCCCAGACCCAACATCAGACCCAGTGACACGTTTAGCTGTTAAAGAGCAAGGCGCAATGTGGCTTGCAATTAAGGCACTGCAAGAAGCCCAAGCAAAAATTGAAACCTTAGAAACTAAAGTTGCTTTGCTCGAAACACAGAACGCCGACTTTGAAACACGCTTGACCGCATTGGAGGCCGAATAATGACTAGCAAAGCAAGACAACTAGCACAATCCGCAAGCGCACCTGAAGGCCGGAAGAATGTTGTGACTAACGGTGCAATGCAGGTGGCACAACGCTCAACTTCAGTGACAGGCATTGGTGCATCTGCTGGTTATTTTACAGTCGATAGATTTAATATAAATGTGGGCGATACATCAGCAGGCAGACTTACTATGACCCAGACAGCCGATGGCCCTTCTGGTTTTGCCAACTGCATCAAACTTGACTGCACTACTGCTGACACTTCTATTGCGGCAGGCGAGTTTTTAATTCTTGAGCAAAGATTTGAAGGACAAGACCTTCAAAGGTTTATGAAGGGAACTAGTGACGCTAAAGAGTATGCTGTTTCTTTTTATGTAAAAGGCAACGCATCAGCAACTTATGTTGTCGAGTTATTTGATACCGATAACACTAGACAAGTCTCAAAAACTTTTTCAGTAACGACCAGTTGGACAAGGGTGGAATTAACTTTTCCAGCGGATACTACAGGAGCTTTTACTGACGATAATGCTCAAAGTTTGAATATGCACATATTCCTTCACGCTGGGAGCAACTTTACTAGCGGAACTCTTAGCCAAACGTGGACATCCAACACAAATGCAAATAGGGCGGTAG
>CAACVD010000487.1_pt1 | contig 19462 bp, 19 predicted proteins | sample 2381771 | NCBI WGS metagenome assembly CAACVD01 (sample SAMEA5211965, study PRJEB30684) | marine metagenome | biome: Marine; feature: Epipelagic; material: Water | collected 2015-10-15 | depth 15 m | reverse complement strand
TAAATTAAAATAAATCAAACATAAAATAAAATATTATTATAAATAAAAATGTCGTTAATTTTAACATCTCAGAAATCAAATGAGCCAAATTCTCGCCCTTATGATTATCAGAATTATTTTAGTTCTACAATGAAAATTGCTAAAGGTTCTAAAATTGCATTAAATCACGTAACAATAAATAGAAATGCTTTTTTTAATTTTACAGAAGATAAAGTATTTTTTATTTATCACGGTGTAGAAATGCCTGATACTGAATTAAAAATGAAAGATATGCCTGATTCAACAGGAGCAAAAAATGCCTTATTAGAAAATACAACCTCGGTTTTATCTGTTAAAGAAATGAATAATTATGTTAATTATCCTCAACCTGTAATAGTTCCAAAAGGTGAATATTCAGTCGCTCAATTAGTGGAAAAATTAGAATATATTTTAAATAATCCTAGTGCTAATTTTGGGGGTGATTTTTACAGAGCGGGACATTGGACGGTAAAAGCTAATTACAATGATAAAAAAGTATTTGAAAATATTAGTTTTGATTGGGATACTACAACGAATGATATATCTGCTTCCTTTCCTGCTGATTCTTCATTTATTAAAAAATACCCTGATTATAATAATATTAATTATTCTCAATCTAGCGAAAATATAGCAACTACGACGACAGGCTGGAACGGTGGAGAATGGGACAGATTCATTAGTAATCATAACGGAACTTTTAGAGTAGATATTAGAGCAAATAATCAAATAGCAGGATTAACCCGTGTAACAGATGGTGAAACATATCAAGAATACGGTGATTATGTATATCAATCTGACGGTGATAAAATCCTAGATTGTCCTCGTGGTTTAGATTTTTTTGATTATGCTGTAGCTTCTGATAGTTCAGGAAATTTTAAGGTTTTTATTTTAGAAGCTACTAAGGATTCAAGCGGTGCAAGTGGTGGAAGGTTAGAAATGGTAGAGTATGATTATGGCTCTCCTGTTTCTACTTATACAGATTCTTATGTAGAATTTACAGTAGAAAATAATAATATTAAAATTGTTTTATATTCAAATGGAGCTATTGGAAAAACCATTACAAAGGAATTAAAACCTATAGGAAATACAACCTATCAATTAGTGCCTAAAATTGCCATTAAGGGAAAGGTTACTGTTGGATTAGGATCTGCTCCAAAATTATTAAGTGATACTAATAAGCCTATTTATCCTTCATTAGTAGCAGATGGAATTACTGATTTTTCAGATTGTAATATTTGGCATATATGCCATAATATATGGAGAATGGGTAATTTAATATTATCAGGAACTAATTTAACAGACATATCAAATACTTATTTATATAGAATGTTTGACTCAATAATGGGATATTCTGCTATTGATTCAGATGATGACGCTCAGGACGTTCAAGACAACGGACAAACTATAACTATTGCGGATATGGATACTAACATTTATAATAAATATTTTTGGACTTATGAATTTGATGAAACATTAAACACTAACGCAGGAGGATTTAAATATGCTTATAAAGTCCCTGTAGCTGGAAAAGAATATACTTTTGATGAGGGCGGAACAGTTATAATTCATTATTCAATGAAAAACTCATTATATCATGTAAAAGGAACATTAGACGGAGCAATCGGAATTACTCCTAAATTTAGAAAAGGTGTAGAAGAAGATGTAGGAGGAAATCAAGTAATTCAAATATTAGGAAGTAATAGAATATCATTAAATAATAATGATATTTTATATGTAAGAATTGATTTAGGAAATGGTTATACAATGAATGGAGCAACATCATCAGTAAGTAAAATTATAAGCCCTATTTTAACAGATACGGCAGACGCTGAAATCGGGACGGCTTTAGGAATTAGAACTTATACCCCCGAACGAATGTATTTAGATTTAAATAATGCTGAAGATTTATATATTAATTCTATTAATGTTTCAATTGTAACTAAGGGTGAAAGGTTCGCTGTAGAACTAGCACCATCTACTAGTGCCTCTTTTCATATAATACCGCCGAAAATGTAAATAATATTTTAGAATAAAATCGTAAAAAAAAATATTGTATCAATTTATACCATGGACTACGAAGATCAAGATGACCTTATGCCTGAAATAATTGAAGCAACTCAAAATGCAATAACATCAGAGGAAGAAGAAACTGATGAAGAGCAAGAAAATATAATAGATGAACCAAAAGCAGATATAAAAGTAAATGATATGTTTGAAGAAAAAAAAGAAGAAAAAATAATTGAAGAAAAACCTGAACCTTTAAAAGTTTGTAAAGTCAAAGATGAAACTGAAAAAGAAGAAGAATCCGAAGAAGAAAAACCTCCTAAAACTGAAACTAAAAAAACAAAGCCTACACCTAATGAAAAAGCAGAAAAACGAAAAAAACAATTAGAACAATTAAGAATGATGAGAGAACGTAAAAAAATATTAGCAGAAGAAAGAGCAAACAAAAAAAAGGAAGAAGTAAAGGAAGAAGTAGAAGAAGAACCACCAACACCCAAACCAAGAAGAAAAAAAACACCTCCTAGACCTAAAAGCCCTGCAAAAGTAAAAAAAACTGTATCTTTTGAAGCTGATGAATTAGAGGATTTTATGGAAAATATAGCAGTGAGAAGTATTCAAAGATATAAAGCTCAAAAGAAAAAGAAAGAAAAACCTCCTGAACCTGAGCCAAAGCCTGAACCTGTGAAAGAAAACCCTATTAATAATATTATTAAACCTCAATGGACGGAAGAAGATTTATATGCTGGATTCTTCTAAACAAACTCTTTTTAAATTAAAATATCTTTTTTAAAAATAATATATATTAATATATAAATGGAAGAAAAAATACAAGGCTTGAAAGTAACCCCTGTCCGACCTGATGAAAATGAAAAGAAATATAAAAAGGTGCATTGGCACCTCCCTCAAAGTCCTTTCGTTGTAGGATTATTCGCTCCTCGTCAGACTGGAAAATCTACGATTATATCGTGGCTTTTACTTCACGAATCGGCATTAGGGCAGGATATGTATAAAAACGTTTATATATTTAGCCCTACAATAGAGCAATGCTCTACATCACGCTTTTTAAGGCAACGTTATAATTGCGATACTGTTTATTCAGATGAAAAATTACAAGGAATAATAGACCAACAAAAACAATATGATAAATCAGAAATGCCTCATATATGCGTAGTTTTTGATGATTGTATCGGTGATTCATCAATGAAAAAAGGCTCATTATTAACTGCATTTATCACGAAAAGCCGTCATTATAATTGTGATATTATTTTATCATTACAACATTTTAAATCACTTCCTAAAATATCAAGATCTAATTTAACGGATGTTTTAATAGGCTTTCCTATACCAAATAAAAAAATGTTGGCAGAAATGGCTGAGGAGTTCGGAGATAATTTTGAAAACGGACAAGATGATTTTTATAAATATTATAATTTAGCAACAGAACGAAAAAGATATAATTACATGAATATTAAAATGCGAGAAAATCCAGTCCAAGTTTTTGCAACTTTTGAAAAACAAGTAAAAATATAAAATGTTTTTTAATAAAACTTTTTTCTAAAAAGTTTATATATGTATGAATTATTTTTTTTAGTATTAAATCAAATGATAAAATCACCATATGATAATAACGGTTGTTGTATATCTTGTGGTTATACTTGGTGTCCTAATTTAAATGAGTGTGTCAGATTATGGGAGACATATTGTGAAAGTATAGAAAACGGACATTAAAAAATATAAAAAAAAGTTAAACAAAAAAAAAATATTATTATTTAATAAAATGTCATATGCTAATTTAGTAAGTTCTCAGAATGAATTACTTAATAATTTATCTTCTGAAAATGTAAATATTGAAGCTGGAAATATTAGAGCAGGTCAGGAATTTGATAAAAAGAAAAAAGATTTAACGGATGATATAACAAATTTACAAAATAAAGAAACTGGAGAAATAGGAAAAACTGAAATCATTGAAGGAATTCCTGTAAATGTTGAAGATATAGGGGCTGTTCTCGGGGCTAAAGGAAGCTATAATTTATATAAAAATGCTCGTCAATTAGCCAAAACAGGATTAAAAGAAGCCCCTGAATTAACAGGTGATGTTTCAACATTTGCGGGACAAGCTAAAAATGCCACTGCATACGCAAAAGCTGGATTAAAACAAGTTTTAAAACCTCCTGTAACTAAACCTGCTGATAAGCCCAAACCTGAAACGCAAGATGAAGCAAATGAAGAAGGAACAGAAACAGATGCAGGAAATACAGAACAAGCAACACCTAATGAAAATGCACCTAATGATACAACAGGAGCAACAGAACAAGCAGGACAAACGGCAGAAGAAACGGCAGGAGCAACAGAAGCAGGAGCAACAGCAGGAGAAGAAGCAGGAGAAGATTTATTAAAAGGTGGATTAAAAGAAGGAGAATCTACAATGGCATCAGCTGCAGGGGATATTCTAGGAAAAGCAGGAGCAGGATTATCCATCGCCTCAGGCTTAGAACTAGCAAGTAAAGATTTAACAGGATTAGCCCAAGGTAAAGGCTGGGACGCATTAGGAGATAATACGGCTGAGCGTGTGGGAAATATATTAAATTTAGCTGGAGATGTAACCTCAGTGATTCCTGGAGGTGAAATCGTGGGCGGTTTATTAGATTTAGCAGGAGGAATTACTGATTACTTCGGAGAAAAAGCAGAGAACGATAAAATTAACGCCCAAATAAAGCAGAAACAAGACCAACAGAATAATTTACATCAAGCACCCCCTCAAAGTAACGTTATTCATCCTTCATTATCTACGTTAGGAATTGTTAGTAATGTATCTCATCCTGTAGGACAAATGATCGCAGGTAGTGGTTCTTTTTGATTAAACTTTTTTTTAAAAAGTTTTTTTGATTAAACTTTTTCCTAAAAAGTTTTTTATAAAATAAAATTCTTTAAAAAAATTATATTATTATTTAATAAATAATGTCAAATCTATTTACATCAAAACCAAAAATTAAAGTAGGACAGAAGAGCAAATCATTCGTTAGTCAAAATGGTTTAGAATATACCGCAGGGCAGAAAATAGTCGTTGAAGTTGATGATTCAGTGCAATTTTTCGACCCTCAACAGTCATATTTAAAATTTGATTTAGAACTAAAAACTAATAGCCCAACTTATGATTATTTATGTCAATTAGACCCTCTAATCGGTGCATCTGTTCTATTAGAAGATGTTAGATGTTATAATCGTTCGGGAGTTCTTCTAGAAGAATATCCTAATTATTACACTTGGGCAAACGTCCATACTCTATATTCAGAAACTGATACACGTATTAATAAAGATGGTTTAACTGAGGGTGTAGTAGCTTACAACCCCGACCAGAGAAGCTGGACGGGAAACGATGAAAACCGTTTTACTAATAGTCAATTTAACCCATATTTTAGAAAATCATCTACTGGAACGGCAACATATAATAAAGTTCGTATATGCCTTAAACTTAAAACAGGGCTTATGAGTTCTAAAACTATTATACCTAATGCCCTTCTTGGTGGTATGCGGTGGGAATTTATCCTGTCGCCTGACCGTAGAGTATTTAAACTTTTTAGAAATTCTATTACTACTTCGTATGTTCCTAAATTATCTCACGTAAATACTGGAAATAAATATACAGGCTTCCCTACGGCATCGTCTCCTGCTACTGCTGTTTTTCTATCGTGGGCTAATAATCAAATGTTAGATGCTGGAAGAACTCCTTTCTGCGTAGGTGAGCGTATTCAAATTACAGGACTTACTGGAAAGACTACTATATCCGCTATAGGTGTTGAAGAAGTCCTAGGTGAAAAATTCATTAAATTAACTGTTGCTAGTTATGCTAATGCTGACGGAAATATTAATAGTGGAGTTGATATTAAATCTACTTCTTATGATGACAGCACTCAAAAACCTTCTTATACTGTTTCTAATGTTGAAATGATTGTAGAAGAAATTGAAACTACTCCAGCATATCAGAACGCAATGATGAAGGCTCTTAAAGAAAATGGTAAAGTAGCCTATAATTGCTTATGTGCTCAGAATTATCGTCATTCTATCCAATCATCAGATAAAAATGCAACAGTTCATTTTAATCTTAATAATAGTATGGCTAAGGCTATTTTTGCTGTTCCTGTAACAGACCAATCGGCAGATATTGATACTAATATTAAACAATTTGGATTAAGAAATGGAATTAGTGGAAATTGGGATCATCTAGAAAATTATCAGTGGATATATGACTCAAAACTCCAGCCTGACCGCCCCGTAGAAACTGATAAGACATCAGACCAAGCTAATAAAATATATAACGGGCAATATTTAATAGAATTAGAAAAGGCTTTAATTATGGGAGGAGTTCCTAGTAATTCATTTGAACATATTAAAAGTAATTGTGTAATTCCTCGTGCTTTAGCACTTGAAGGGCAAATTTATGACACGAGAGGCAAAGACTTTCAACTAAACGTAAATTATGGTTCAGGTGCTACAAAAGCTAAATTAATTAATGCGTGGGTGGTTCATGTTAGACGCTTTGAAATTACAACTTCGGGCGTTAATGTAATCTTCTAAATTCTTTAACTTTATTTTTGATTAAACTTTTTCCTAAAAAGTTTTTTTATAAAATAAAATTCTTTAAAAATAATATATTATTATTTAATAAATAATGTCTCAATATTTTAATTTACTACCTAGCAACCAACCAAGCAATAATGTTATTAAATTTGAAGGCGTCCCTCTGATTAATTTTACTTTCGCCCAAAACCCTAATGCAACCGTTCAGGGTTCAAGTATCAGACTTAACGGAAAATTAACCTGTAAGGCTTCAAATGGTGGAGTTATTAGTGCTAATACTGCTAATTTAGATGAACGTTTAGGAGTTTATTCTCTATTTGATAGGCTCTCTGTTAGTCTTCTCTCTAATTCTCAGATTATAGAAGAAATTAAATTTTATAATTCATTTTTAAGTTCTTATTTATCAGTTACTAGTTCAGAACAACAGATTTTAACTTCTGACAACGTTCAACGTGGTTCTGTAATGTCTCAGGGGCAGGGTTCGGATATTGTAGTCAATGGAACAGGACAGGCTCAATCTACAATGTTTTTTAGCATTCAGTTGCCTTGTGGCTTATTTTTAGGACAGAATCCGATTCCACTTATTCACGGTTTAGTTGTTTCTCTTAATTTATGCCCTCCATCTCAGGCTTTCCGTGCTGATTCGGGAACTGCTCCATATTATGAACTTTCTGACGTTCATCTGTCAGGGCGTATGATGACAGGAATTCAGAATGTCCCTCGCACTCTTGTTTATAATTCTATTCAGAGTTATTATTCGGTAATTAATAGTGCTTTTGCTACTCTTAATTTTAACCTTGGAACTTCTCAAACTCTCGGTGCTTGGGTTGTATTCCGTCCTTCTGAAAATACTAACAATTACACTAAATCAGGAACTCGTAATTTACCAATTATGAATAGTGCTACTGACCCCGCAGTAATTAAAGACCTCCAATTTTTACAGAATGGAGTTAAAATTCAGCTTCAATATCCAATAGAAGACGATGAAGCAGAAGACCAAACCCTATTTAATAGTCAAATTACAAGAAACTTTATTAGTGCTATTCGTAATTTTGCCTCTCTCGGTAATAGTGGAGTTTCTCCAATTAATACCAATTTAGAGCAGTCATTCGCTGACGAACACGATAAAGTTAAGGGTGATTTTGTATATGGAGTTGGCTTAAGAATGGATTACTACTCAGACCAAGGCGTAAATATGGTAGGAGGTAATTTTACAGTTCAATTTACAAGCACTCTCTCCGAAGACTTCCCCAATAGTGCCTATATGTTCGTGCATACTAGAAACACTCTCAATTTTGACGATGTCGGAGTGCAAGTCTTAAATTGAACTAGTTAATTCTTTTTGATTAAACTTTTTCCTAAAAAGTTTTTTATAAAATAAAATTCTTTAAAAAAATTATATTATTATTTAATAAATAATGTCAGTTCCTCCAAATATGAATAATGAAATTAAGGCTCTCAATCCTCTAGTGAGTGATCCTAAAAGATGCAACGCTCCTGAAGTGCCTGACCTTTTAAAACCAAATTGTAAAAACTTTCAAGAATCCCAAAATGTAGATACTTCAATTTTAGACCCTGTCGTAGTCAGAAGTGATTATATCCGTTTTGTTCTAGATAAAAAAGGTATTCTTCATTCAAATTCTAAAATCTCCCTTAGAATGAAATTAGACGGTGCTTCTCATAAAGCTTTTTTCCCAATTACTACAGGAATAAATGCAATTGTTAAGAAATGCGTTCTCCGTGCTGGTTCTGCTATTCTAGATTCTACCGACCAATACAACGTATTAAGTGCCTACGAAAATTTAATGCTTCCTAATGATACAGTTTTACGTAAAGAAGGCATTAAATCGGGAATGGTTAGTGCTTACAAATCCTCAAAAGTTCCAAATATGACTAATGCAGGAGTTCCTGATGGAACAGAAAGACCCTCTGAAACTGCTTTAAATATTGGGCGTGATTTTGCTCTAACTTTAGACACTTCGGGGACTTCTTCACGTGCTGATAATTTATGCCCTGTAAGTCTTCATGAATATCAAGATTTACGTGAAAATTCGGAATATGTGCTTGAATTATCCACTCTATTTAAGAGTCTGCGATTTACTCAGATTCCGCTGTATATGATAGAACAACCTGTAATTATTGAACTCTTCCTAGAAGATAAGAATGTAAATCGTTTATGTATTCCAAAAGACCAAGCTTCAACGCCTACATTTGTTCTAGATACAGACTCCCCTAAACTCATCGCCGATTATATCTATTACTCGGCAGACACGATGAATGCCTTTGCTGAAAAGAATTCATTTATGACTCTTCCATTTTTTGAAAATCAATTAATTAAAACTAATGTAAATTATGATGATACTCCTAACCTTGTTCGTAATTTAGGCGGTGCAGGTAAGGCTGTTAATATGGTTAAAATCTGCCATACTGATTTAACTGCTGACAGAAGCAACTCATTAATTAATCGTTATAAATCAGAAGTAGCTGATGCCTCTCGTGATGATGTAAGTTATAACTTAAAAATTAATGATGAGTTCCTTTTCCCTGTTGATATTAAAAATCCTGTAGAACAGTATGTAAATACTATATCTGCTGAGGGTATGCCTCTTAATATTACTGGTAGAGAATACGACTTCTCCCTCGGTAATGAATTTACGGCTCACGAAATATTAGAACTTCATAGCCCCGATGATTCACTAGAAGGACAGAAACGCTGGATGACTATTTACAATTTAGGCGGACAGAGAATTAATAATAGAGGTATTGAGCTTCATATGAATATTACAGGAGCAGGAGACCACGACCTTAATCAGTTAGTATGGCTTCAAATGTCTAAAACTCTTCTGCTTAAAGATGGTAGATTCCAAGAAATATACAACTAAGAACTTTTTTAAAATCTTTTTTAAAATCTTTTTGATTAAACTTTTTCCTAAAAAGTTTTCTTTTAAAAATAATATATAATTAATATATAAAATGGCAAACGAACAACCTGATTATATTTTTATTGAATGTGCCTGTGATCACGCTTTCGAAAAAAATGATAATAATAATAGATGGATTAATAGAATTGACGGAGGCGTAACAATTCCCGAAAATGCATTATTATCGGTTCAATACGCAGGTTTAAACGTTCTAGGTAGTGGTGGCGATGTTATAGAATTCAAAAATGAAAAAATCGGAGAATCAGAAATATATAAATATAATGAAGATACTGAAAATTATGATAAAGTAAAATATGATGTTTTTGATAATAAAGTAACATTATTTTTAGAATTCTATAAAAATCAAGATGGATTATATAATTATGCTTTACCATATCCGCATTTTAAGTATTCTACTAATTCATATATAGCAAATTATACCGCTTACGGTAATAATAAAAATTTGGAAACAGAAGAAAAACAACACGGGATAGAAACATCTACATATAATTCAGTTTTTAATTATGCTTTTCCAATTGATAATAAAAGATATACAATATTAAAAAGAAATCCAAACTCAAAATATTCAGGCACTAATTCAGGAAGACAACATAACGGCGTTAGTTTTGTTCGTGATATGGCAAATTATGAATATTCAATTTATCATAATGAAGTAGAAATAGAAATAGATAAAGGTTTTATATCTCCTTCTTCCATAGCTCAACAAATAAGCCAACAATTAGATAAACATACAGAACCTAAAAAGAAAACGATGAGATGCTGGAGAGAAAAAACAGATTATACTACTGATTGGGCTGATGATTATCAAGATATAGACGGAGGACTAACAACAGAAACAGAAACATTTAAATTATTTGATTGTGCTACAAGAAGAACGTTTTATGAAAATGCCTCAAAAAGATTCAATGAAGGAGTTAATTATAATAATAATTCAGAAGTGCAACAATATCAAAAAAATTTTGAATATATAGGTTGTTATAATCCTTCAATATTTTTAACTGGTAGAAGTATTTTAAAAGATTTATCTTATGATGCTAAACAAAAAAATTATGCTGTTTTAAATCAAGTAAGTTGTGCTGGTGAAACAGAAGAGGGTTTATTAGTAAGGACATTATATACAAATATACCATATGATAAAGATATTTTAATACAGTTTCATTATTTGTTTCAATATCAAGAAAAAGACTCCGCAATGTTTGAAACAAAACCCGCAAAACAAACAGGTTCAACTGCTGAAAATTCTCGTTTTATACATTCAGATTCTGACCCTTTATCATTTAATAGCTTAGCATCATATAAATTAAAAAGATTTGGAACAGATTATAGCACTTCTGCAAATGATAGAATTTTATTTACTAATCCATTATATTTAAATTATTATTCTCAATGGGAAAACTTCCAAGAAGACGGAGCTTATGGCTGTTTTTTTCCGTGGAGATCTACAGGAGATAATAAATATTATACACGTGTTGATGCTCGTTTTATGGTTAAATTATATCAAGGAAACCCTTATTTTGAATTTTATACAGATGGAACTCAGACAATAAATACATATGGAGGAAATAATGCGGGTTTGTTTGATTTTGATTATGATGATTCTACATTCCCATTATTAACTAGAACATATAACCGCTTAGGATGGGATAGGCATTTTTCGGCTCATGGAAATCAATGTATGATGTTATGGAATGGTTTAGGTGATGAATCCGAATTAGTGGCTTATTTTAGCAACGACCAAAACCAACATTCAAGCGAGGAGCGAGTATTTAGTAATAGTTTTATATTAAATTCTACGGCATCAACAACAAAAGATAAATATTATTATGATACAGGAAACGACCAAATTTATTTAGGGGCTGATTCTTTTTTATTTAATTTTGATACTGTTGAATCACGTTTTACAATGTCTCAATTACATACATCAAGAAAACAATTTAATAATGCTCTTAGTGGTTTTGATGCCTCAGTATTGACAGGAGTAGCAACAAGTGCCGATACAGGACAACCTGAAATATTTTATTCAAATGTTACAAATGCAGGAGATAATACCGTCCAATTCCCCTTAGATGTAAATCCGAATGCTAATACTGGAATTTATGAAATAAGCCCAACAGTTCAAGTAACATCAACGCAAGAAGTATTCGAAAATTATCAAGAATTGCAAACAAATGTAATTTTTGATTCTAATTGTGGGATATTTTTCGGATTCTTCGGAATTACTGAAAAAACATATGAAAATAGTTTATGGGATATTTTAGGATTTAGTAAAACTCAAACTCATACATATTTAACGGAAGATTTACCATTACAAGAAATATTATACAGAAATAATAGATTTTTAAATAGTGGAGTTAATTTAAATCAATCTCAAATATATCCATTTACTACTAACGCTCAAATAAATTCAAATGAAATAATTAGTTGGAGAAGTAATCCATTTAATATAAGTTATTTTAATACATTAAATATACCTAATAATTTTAGAGTATTAACAAAAATATCAAATCATACTTTCGATTTTAAAGAAGAAGCTTCACCTTATAGAGTTATTCAGAATCAAGTTTCAACATTAATGTTCGCCGAAAAATTACCAAGAAAAACCAATATACCATTTTATCAAGTAAGAAGTGATATATTACCAATGGTTAAATATTATGGAGGTAATAATCAAACTAACGGACGCCTCCCTGTTTTATCATTAGTTAATAAATCATTTTCAGGAACTGATTATTATGTAAATCAAGGAGATAATTCAATGGAATTTATTATTAAAAGAAGAATTACAATAAATTCTGTAACAACTGAAATATTTGACTCTAACGGACGACCTGCTGTTTTAGATCCTCATAGTTCAGTTATTTATAAATTCCAAATTCCATATAATACACCTCAAATAACCCCCTTTACAACATCCGCAGAATTAGAAGAAGCAGAACAGGAAAAATTACAGAAAAAACAAACCAAAAAAAATAATTAAATAATATATAATGGAAAAGGAAAATAAATCAAATTATAACGTAGATTATGCAAAAGAATATTATAAAAAAAACAGAGACAAGATTTTAAAATATCAAAAGGAATATTATGACGAAAATAATACTCATAGAAAAAAAAGACAAGAGAAAAAAAATTATCAAATAAAAAAAGATATTTTTATAATAAAATTTGATTAATATAATATATGGAAGAACTAAAAACACCTCGTGAATTAGAAGATGATAAATATATATGGAGCGATGAAATAGAAGACTTACTCAGTGAATGGTCGGAAAAATCAGGTTGTTATAATTGGCTTCATCGTTATTCAGAACGTAAATATAAGAAAAAATCTCACGCTTATCAAATACCTATAATAATTTTATCTACTGTATGCGGGATTGGTAATTTTGGGGCTGATTCTTATGTCCCCGAAGATTATAAAAGTGGCTTTAGTGCATTTGTAGGCTCATTGAATGTATTAACTGGAATTTTAGGAACTTTATTAAGTTTTTTAAGATATTCTGAAATATATGAAGGACATCGTATAAGTGCTTTATCATGGAGTAAATTAGCTCGTAGTATTCAGATTGAATTAGCTTTAAAAGATGAAAGACGTAAGCCCTGCCGTGATTTTCTTAAAGTAACTAGAGCAGAATATGATAGATTATTAGAAAGTAGTCCATCAATAGACCAAGACGTAATAGATATATTTAAAAAAAAATTCTCTGAAGATTACCCTGACGTTAGAAAGCCTGTAATATGTAATGGATTAGAAGAATGTAAAGTATATAAGGAAGAGGAAAGCTTTCCTAAAATACATTCTGACAAAATTAAAAGAGTAGTATAATATATAATGCCAAGTCAAAGGAGAATAACATCTGATATTAATAGACTAGAAAATGAAATTAAAGACATTAGAAATATTCTAGTTGAAATTCAAGAGTTAATTAAGCAATATAATAAAGAAATAAAAAGGATTAATAATCCATTGATTAAAAAGGATTTAGACTTAACGGATTATATTAATATTGAGCCTGATTATTAAAAAAAATGATACTTTTTTATGGGAAAGTATCTATTTTCTGCAAAAAGATACTTTTTTTAATTAAAATATCTTCTAAAATCGTATAAAGTAATGATAATTTTAAAATTATCGGACTTTAAGGCGATTTTAAGGCTTATTTTGCAAAAAGATATTTAAATATAAAAAAGTATCTTTAAAATGCAATGATACTATTTAGTAAATAAGTATCTTTTTTTGGGGGTATGTTAAATTCAGGGGTTGATATGCGTTATTAAGTGATATATATTAATGAAAAATGTATCAATTGATAAAATAAATGTAGTATAATATAGGAATCCAATGGGGGAAATGGGAGGAGGAGTCCATTAGATCCCTATATATTATAATAATATTTTATTTTAAATTAAAAAACATATTAATTTATATTATATTAATTTAATTATATGACTGATATTGAAAATTATTTATTTAATATATATAAAGATAATCCAAAAATGAAACGTAAAATATATTACCATAAGAATAAAAAGAAATTACTAGAATATAATAATAAAAAATATGCAGATAGATTTAATAATATGAAACATGTTAAAATAAATAAAGGGTCATTTTTGATAAATTTGAAATAATCATAAGGGGGTAGTATATATTTTTTTATATTCAGTCTCAACGCTTTTAAAATTATTTAACCAATTAATAAAATGAGTCATATTAACGTTTGGACTTTTTAATGATTCAATCCAAGAAATATAATTATAATTTTTATAATGTTTTATAAATGATTGTTTTTTATATTTACCAAAATTAAATTTTGATGTTTCACCTTTTTCTTTTAATTCTAAATATTGATTTTTTATTGTTATACATTTACAATAATATTCATCTTTATTTTTTACCTTTTTTAATTTTTCTTTACAAGTAGAACAATATTTATGCGGATTTTTTTTCATATCTCTTTTTTTCTCATATTCTTTTTTTGCTTCTGTTGCTTCTGATTTATTAATATGTTTATTACATTCAGAACCTATTTTTAATATTGTTTTTGAATGCTTATTTTCAATTAGAAATATATTAAATATTTTTTTCGTGCAAATACATTGATCTTCTTTCTCTGATTCGTAAGAGCCAAAATTACGCCATTCTTTTTTCGCTTCTGAATATTCGTCTGCAATTGAATAATTAACTAATTCTTCTCTAAAAATACTGTGATAATCCCGAGGCTTTAATTCTTCCATAGTATATATATATATTACTAGAAATTTTTTTAAATAAAATACAATATGCAATAAATGAATTAAATGAAATAACATACACTTTTAAAATATTGATTTTTATCAGTTTTAAATGAGTTTAATTTTATTTATTTTATTTAAATATTTTTTTATTATGTTTATTTTTTATTACTGATATTTTTATTTAGTGTATGTATTTTATATTTTGTAATCCTTGTAAATAAATCCTTATCATTTTACATATACAAATATTATACCATATTTATAAATAAACATACACTAATACACTTAAATTTTAAGTAATAAAATATTACTATAATATATATTATATATATAATATATATAGTTATATAACTATAATGAGTCTTATGAAATAAAAATGTATGTATTAAAAAAACATACATTTTTTATTAATTAAATATACATTTAATTAATAAAAAGTATATAAAAAAAAAATAATTAGTATATATATATGAATAATCAAGAACTTCTAGAGAATGCAACTAATGAGAAATTTGTGATTGAAATTAAAGATTTTTCTAAGGACTTTCAAAATTCCTACTTTAACAACAGAAAGCAATTCAATAATAAAAAAGATTTTATAGAAATTGTAGATTTAGAAGATTTTCAAAAAGGATATTTAAAAAAAAATTCAACTCATAACGTTTTTGAAGTAATTCAAAAAGAAACAAAATTAAAGCCATTTTATGATATTGACAAAGGATTCGAAACAGAACAAGAATTTAATTCAAAACATCAGGATTTATTAACAGATGTTATGAATAAATTAGGCGCAATGTATCCATTAGGAAATTTAGCTATTAGTAAAGCTCACGGCTGGAAAATGAAGAATCAAATAATAAACGGAGAAACAATAGAGAAAAAACATTATGCGATGAGTTTTCATATTGTAGTAAATAATTATGAAACAACAATACAAGAATTAAGAAAATATAATGAAGAACATGATATATATAATAAATTTGATTTTGTTGATAAAGGAGTATATAGAACATACGGATTAATGAAATGTTTATATGGTTCAAAACCTTGGGAACATAGATATAAGACAATACAATCAAATAATAATCCATTAGCTCATTTAATCCAATCAAATAAAAAAACAAATACAGGATTTAATAAATTAAACTTTTTAGAAAAAAGTTTTATCAAAAATGACGAAAATGACAAAAATGAAGAAAAACCAACTGCAAAAAAAACCATCAAAATCAAAAAACAAGATAAAAATATAATAGGAAAAAGTGAATGTTTTTCAGAAAAACATACACTAAATAAAAATAATAATTCTGAACTGGTATTCAGTGATGTAATTCAAACATTACTAAGTATTCGCACTAAATGGCTCTATTATAAGGACATTATAGATGTAGGAATGGCTTTTTTTAATACTTGTAAGGAAATGGACGAATTAGAATCAGGTAAAATTATTATCGCTCAATGGATAAAAAACGGCACTAAAATATGGACTTCAAGACCTGACAGAAGCGTCGCAGATTGGAATACGAGAATAATTTACGAATGGGAATATTGGACTAAAAGAAATAACGAAGTAGATAATAAATTAACTTATGGCTCATTGGTTAGATGGAGTAAAGAAACAAAATTATCAGAATCTAAACCTCCTGAAAAATATAATGAATTATCAGAATTAAATAAAGAATATTTGAAATTAATACCTTGTAATAATAATACGTGGTATAAAGTCGGTGCAATATTAAAAAGATTAAAATGTAATCAGAAAATATGGGATGAATGGACTGTTGATTATACGCAAGAAGATAATAATTTTAGATGGTTAGATATTGAAAAATATAATTATAATGAAAAAACATTATATTTTTTGGCATCAGAATATAATAAAGAAAAAGCATTACATTTAAAAAATTCATTATATGAAAAAGTAGTAAGTCAGTATATGAAAAATCAGACTGAATACCAAATGGCACGATTAATTAAAGAATATATCAATAATATATACTGTATAGAATCAGAAGGACGTAATAAGGCTTTTATTATTCCAAATGAATATAATCGTTGGGAAAGAAAGAATAAAGCTCAATTAGGTAAAATATTATCTGAGGAAGTTTATTATATTTTTATTAATAAATCAATTGAAGCTCAAAGAGTAAAGAAAGAAGTAGAGAAAAAGATTAAAGAATTACAGGAGGCATTAATGATGATTAGTATCAGTGAATCAGAATCAAAAGAAAAAAATCTGAAAACAATTCAAGATAAAATAAATGAAAAAACATCAGAATTAAAAAATTTAACTGCTGAAATAAATATAACAAATACAACGGCTAAAAAATTACAAACTCAAAGCAGTAAAAACAATTTTATATCTGCATTAATAGATAGTTCTTATGAAGAAGGAATAGAAGACAAATTAGATGAAGCAAATCCATATTTAATTAATTTTAATAATGGAGCTTATGATCTGAAAAATGGTTGTTTTATTATTCCTGAGCCTGATGATTTTGTGAGTAAAACAACAGGCTTTGATTATGTGGCTGAAATAGATGAAGAAATAAGAAAAGAATTATTTAATTTATTAAATAAAATTTACAAAGATGAAACAGACGAAACAACAGAATTAAGAGATTATAACATGAAAATTATTGCTTCTTCATTATGCGGAGTAAATAAATATGAGGGTTTTTATGTATGGACTGGTGCAGGAGGAAACGGAAAAGGTTTATTAGATTCTCTCTGCGGAATGGTATTCGGTGAATATTACGATGTAATAGATAAGAGTTTTTTTACAACTCAAAAGAAATCATCAGGCTCGGCAGACCCTGAACTAGCAGGAAAAAAAGGGATTAGAATGCTGGTAAGTTCAGAATGTGAGAAAACCGAAGAATTCCAAGCCAATAAATTAAAATTATTAAGTGGAAATGATAATATCTCAACTCGTGGATTATTCAAAGAACAATTTAAATTTATTCCTCAATTTACTATATTTATTCAATCAAACGGAAGCCCTAATTTATCTCAGGTAGATAAAGGAGTAAAAAGAAGATTTAGATTAATAGAACATCCGACGCAATTCGTAAAGAATCCTGACCCTTCTAATCGTTATGAAGAGCGAAAGGATGTTTCATTGAAGGAGAAATTTAGAAATGATATAAGATACAGACAACAATTTATGTTAATATTAATCGAATATTATAATAAATATATTAAAAATGATAAAGCAGGAGAAATAACAACTCCGAAAATGGTTCGAGATTATACAGATGATTTTATTTATGATAATGACGTAATCGGGCAATTTTTATTTGAAAATAAATTAAAAATAACGAATAATAAATCAGATGTAATTTTACAAAAATCATTATGGGATTTATATAAACAATCAAATTATAATGATGATGTTGCAAAATATAGCAGAAATGAATTTTATAAACAATTATCAAATTATGAAGGTATTAAAAAAGTGAGGCGTTCAGATGGATTATATTTTCAAGGAATTAAAATTTACATTTAATTTATTTAAAAAAAAATATTGTATATATATATATAAAAGAATGTCTTTATTAAAAGAATTCAATAATTTGGATGAAGCCGAAAAATGTAATTTTTTAGATTGTATAGCAGAGGAAAATATTAAATATTTTGTAAAAGTAGTAAATAAACATTATAAAGAGAGCAGAAGAAATTATTTTAAAAAGAATTATACAGAAGACCCTGAATTTAGAAAAAAACATTTAGAACTAAATAAAAAAAATTATAAAAAAAAGAAAGAAGCAGAAGAAAAAGTTTAATCAAAAAACAAAAATCAAAAATATTCTTTTTAAAAAAAAAATATATCTTTTAATATAAATGAGCGACGATTTACAACTCATAATAGAAGCTTTTGAGGAATTAACAGAAGATGAAAAATTAGAATTCTATATTAATTATGAAGAATTATTTAAGGAATTCGTGCAGATAGAAAAACGAATTAAAAATACAGAATACGCAAGAAAAAGATATAATGAAAATGAAGAACATAGAAAAAGACAACAAGAAGCTAAAAAAAGATATAATAGAAAAAAGAAAATTGAGAAAGAAAAAAAACTAATAGAAAGTATAAATGCCGATTCTAATATCAGTGAAAAAATCTATTAATCCTAAGAAAAAATGGACTGCTACATTTAGAATGCCTGAAAATAAATTTAAGTCTGTTTCGTTCGGTGATCCTAACAGAGATGATTATCTCCAACATAGAGATTTAAAAAGACGAGATAATTATTTAAAACGTCATCAAAGAGATTTAAGAACTAACGACCCATTAAGAGCTGGATTTTTAGCTTATTATATTACGTGGAGTGGATTTAAACAAGAAGGAAAACCAACAAGAGATATGAGAAAATTAATAAAAATGTATAATGCAAAATTTTTTAAAAAATAAAATATATTATATATTATAAATGTCATTAATTCAAGGATTTGAAGATTTTATAACCCATATTAAAAATCAAGAAACAAGAATAAAAAAACAAGAAACAATAATTAATTATTTAAAAGATGATTTAAGTGTAGCATTAGCAGAAAGAGACCAAGCCGACGAACACCACGACCGATTTTTAAATTATAATATATTTTATATTATATATTATGTTATGAAATATAAATTTAAAAATATGTTTGAACCTCAAAAGATATATAAATTTTTATAATTA
>CAACVD010000486.1_pt1 | contig 19467 bp, 39 predicted proteins | sample 2381771 | NCBI WGS metagenome assembly CAACVD01 (sample SAMEA5211965, study PRJEB30684) | marine metagenome | biome: Marine; feature: Epipelagic; material: Water | collected 2015-10-15 | depth 15 m | reverse complement strand
CCACAAGACCCTACTTTACTATTAGAGCCTGAAAGGACTAATATAATTACACAGTCAACAGAATTAACATCAGGTAGTTTAGCAAAAGTAAACTTAACTGTTGCAGATAATACAAGTATAGTAGACCCACAAGGAAATATAAATACTAAAACACTAACAGCTACAAGTACATCACAACCGAGATTAGAATGGAGAGGAACTGCTGTACCTACAAGTAACACAAGTTATGCTATGTCTTTTTGGGTAAGATACAGTACAGCAAGATATGTAGCAATAGCGCACTTTTCACAGTCAGGAGAATACGCTATTTTTGATTTAGTAGATGGTGCAGTAGAAAGCGATGTGGGTACACAAACAGCTAAAATAGAAGCCTACCCTAACGGGTGGTATAGAGTTTCAAAAAGTTTTGAAGTGCCTTCAACTGCTTCTTTTAACTATTGGAAGTTTACATTGTGTACACAAACAGACCCGTTTACAGGTGTAAGTGGAGAAAAAGCAGATGTATTTGGTTTGCAATTAGAGGTAGGAAGCTATGCAACAAGTCTAATCCCAACATCAGGAATTGCCGCTACAAGAACACAAGATAGATGTATAAATGGTGGAGATGATGCTTTATTTAACGACAGTGAGGGTGTTTTGTTTGCTGATTTAGAAGCATTAGGAGACGGAACAACCGCAAGAAAAATATCACTTTCAGACGGAAGTACAGATTTTGTAAGTATAGAATTTACAACTGTTGCAGGAGTTATAGCTTTTTCCGCAGGAAGCACAAACAACACTTTTTTTAGTAGTATAGCGGTAAGCGGTCAAACGCCAAAAAATAGAAATAAAATAGCTATAAAGTATAAATCAGGCAACACAGATTGCTTTGTAAATGGAACTAAAGTGCTTACAAGAACTGAAGCATTCACATTAAGCGGTTTGGATAGAGTTAATTTTGAAAATAGAGCAACAAGTGGCTCACAAAATATGTTTGCTAAAATACATCAACTAATGGTATTTAACGAAGCACTAACAGACGCAGAACTAACAACACTTACAAGCTAATGGAACTATTTAAGAAATACGAATTTAACTCAAAGGAACAGGCAGAGCAAAAGATTGCTTCGCTTCCACATACAGAGATAGACGGACATTCTTATTTGGATGGCAACCATACTATTGTACATTTAGGACATATCGTTACGAATGAACCTATGTGGGAGGATGAAAACGATGAGTGGTCAGTAGAGCCTGAATACGCAGACAAGTACAGCGTAGATGTACTGTGGAGTGATTTAGATGAAAGTCCTTATGGATGGAAGTCTTACGAAATAACCGTTGAAGGAAACGGTGTACACACCTTTTTAGGTAAAAATTTTTAATTATGGACTTAAACTCGTTTAAACTTTATGCAATCAACTTATCAGCTATAACAGTTAGCACTATGGATATATTAGAAGATAGTCTAAAGATACTTTTGTTAGTAGTTACTATTGGTTATACGGTGCAAAAGTGGTACGAGTTAAAAAAGAAAAAATAATGTGTGATATTTGCGTACATTGCGGTTTATGTTAAGATACTTTAACTATTCAGAGTTTGACAGTCCTGACGTACAGGGTAGTGGTCAGATGATGGACAAGCGTATTTTACAGATGCTTGATGAGGCTAGGGATAAGTTTGACAAGCCTATTCACATCAATAGTGGGTTTAGAACACCTGCACACAATGAAGTTGTTGGTGGTGTAGAAAGTAGCAGCCATCTCAAAGGTTTAGCAGTAGACATTGCCTGTAATACAAGCAAAGATAAATTTGACCTTGTTAATTGTTTACTAGATGTAGGATTTAATAGAATAGGCATAGCAAATACTTTTATACACGCTGACATAGACCCTGACAAAGCGCAGGGCGTAATTTGGACATACTAATGAGCATAGCAATAATATCTTTATTCCCTACAAGTTTTATTTTCGGTATATCTTACTACCCTAAAAACAAAGACTATCCATTCAATGAATTAAATTTATACTTGTTCTTTATGCAACTACAATTTAGAAATTATGAGCAAACCATTTAAAGATACTAAAGTAGGAAAGTTTCTTATAGGCGAGAAAGGTCTATTTAAGAATTTAGCTAATACGCTGCCTGACAAGGGCTTTTTAGGTGTTTTAAAGAACTTAATACATACCGACAATAGTTTATCCCCATTTGAAAAAGAAAAGGCGTTAGAACTGCTTAAAATAGATGTGTTAGAAATGGAGCAAGTTACTGAAAGGTGGAGCAGCGATATGACATCAGACAGTTGGCTATCCAAAAACACTAGACCGCTTACACTTCTTTACTTAACATTTATGACTACTTTGTTTGTTATTTTAGATAGTAGCGACAGCCCTTTTAAAGTAGGTAGTGAATGGGTGGAACTTCTTAAAACACTTTTAGTTACTGTTTATGTTGCATATTTTGGTAGCAGAGGCTTTGAAAAGTACAAAAAAATCACTAACTAATATATAGTTATATATATAATATATATAGATATATATAATTTTGATATATAGTATTAACAAGTATATAACATATAACTACTATATAACATCTACTATAAATAGCATAGAACAATAAATAAAAACTACTATATAATAGTTACTATATATGTGTTCAAAAGTATATTTTTAGATGTTTAGAAGTAGGCTTATATTTGGCATATGATAGAGAACATATTAGCAGAACAAATAACAGACAATCAGAAGATAGACAAGCTATTAGAATTAGATTGTAATATGTACACAAATCTTGGCACAGACAGCACAAAGACCGAGAAGCAAGAAGTAAATCGTATGTCAAGAAAAATATATAAAGCAATACAGACAATTAATGAGCCTGTTGGGAAGTCTTTATTACAAGCTATGGATAAATGACTAGAAGCAAAATAGTAAAGAAGCTAGATAGTGTGTTCAGCCTATACATCCGCAATAGATTTGCAAACAATGGCAAAGCTGAATGTTTTACTTGTGGCAAAGTAGATGACGTAAGTAGATTACACGCAGGACACTTTATGAGCCGTAAGCACTATGCAACTAGATGGGATGAGGTAAACGTACAGGTACAATGCCCTAAATGCAATTTGTTTGAACAAGGTAATCAATATACATTTGGCTTAAACCTAGACAAAGAGTATGGAGAAGGCACAGCAGAAAAGTTACAACAAAAAGCTAGAGGTTTAGTGAAATTGTCTAATGATGACCTAAATGAGTTGATTGAAAAGTTTAAAGTATAACCTGCGCTTGTAGGTTAGTTTCTCTATATGTTTGTAAAGAAAGAGCCACCCTTTTGAGGTGGCTTTTTTGATTGTACAATGTTTGTTTTTACGATAACTCTTTTTTGATTTTAACGTCTAATTCCTTAAGCGTCTTGGCTGTAACTTGGTAGTCATAATCACCTCCGAATGTAGCCACATAATACTTATCTTTTTTGTTGAACTCTTTACTTACTAAATATGTCATTTTGTTTATTTTTTAGTTATTTATTTTAAAAAGTAGATAGCTTACCCAATATAGCTACGATGTCAGAGTGTTCTTTAAGTAAGTCATCTACATCTTGGCTATCCTCTACCTCGTAAGTAGCAAACTTATCCACACTCATTCCAACTTTTTTAGATATACTATTTAACTCACTCTTTATATATGAAGCTCTGTTAGCTAGTGTTACTTCTATTGTGCCTATTTCGTTGTTAGATAATTTCATTATTTCTTTGTTTTTGTTGGTACAAATATACAGCTTTTATTTTATTAACCAAATGTTTATATAATTTATTTATGTTTTTTATTAAAATATTTTTTGTAGCTTTGGAATATGATATATAAAGAAGATTTAACTAGGCTACGAGAAAATGAGCAAAACTTTGTTCGATTAGCAGAAGCCGAAGCACTCCGAAAAAAAGTAGAGGAGCTTGAAGCAAAAATAGAGATACTAACAAAACAATTATATGATTATGAAACAAGCTAGTACCATAGCAAAGCTATACAAACAAGAAACTTTCCCAACAAAGGAAGGCGATACAATGATTAAATATAGTGTTACAACCGCAAATGGAGTTACAGGTAACTTTTTTTGGGTTGGAGAACTAAAATTTAAGGAAGGAGATGAAGTAGAGTATGATTATGATGCAAATAAGAAAAAATTTGTTAAAATAAACCCTACAAAAACACAGGCATTTACACAGCCTAAAAACAACTATTCTAATCCCAAAGATGATGTACAGAAATACATTATAAGGCAAAGCAGTTTAAATAGAGCAACTGACTTGTATGCAGGAAAAGAAATAAATACAACAGAAATAATTAATTTAGCACGTACATTTGAGAACTACGTGTTTAACGGATAAAAATAAATATTATGACTAAAACTTGGGTAGATGGATTACGCATCTTCGATAACAAACAGGAATGGATAGTTTGCGACATTAAGATAAATGCAGACGAGATGATAAATTGGATTAACCAAAATAGAGCAAACGTCAACGAACGTGGTTCTATTCCAATTACGATAGCTAAAAGTGAGAAAGGATTGTACTCAATGCTAAACACTTATGAAGTACAGAAGTCAAAGGAAGTAACAACAGCACAACATTCTCCTGATAGAGAAGCTGACTTGCCTTTCTAATGCTTATACAGCTAGACAATCACATAAAGAAGTTAGACGAATACCGAGCAGGGACTTTAAAAACGGGTCTCCGCTTGGGTATTCCAAGACTTGATGAACACTTTAGGTTTAAGTATGGAGATTTTAATATCATACTAGGACACGCAAACGTAGGGAAAACATCTCTAGTCCTGTACCTAATGACACTTTACGCTATGAAGCACAGCATTAAATGGCTTGTGTTTAGTAGTGAGAATGAGCCTTATTCTATTATAAGAAAAATAGTAGAATTTAGAGAAGGCAAACCAATAAACAAAATAGAGGAAACACACTACAAGGAGCAAGTAAAGTGGATTAACGAACACTTTAAATTTATTGATGGTTCAAAGCTATACACTTACAAATCACTACTTGATTTAGCACAGCACGTAAAAAAGGCTTGGGATTATCAGGGGTTTTTATTAGACCCTTACAACTCACTAAACAAAGACAAAGATGTACTAAAGGGTATATCAGGACACGAGTACGACTATCAAGCAACAAGCGAGATACGCATATTTTGCAAAGAGAATAACATAAGTACTTGGATATGTACACACGCTGCTACACAGAGTTTAAGAGAGAAACACCATAAAGGAGATTTCTATGAAGGGCATCCTATACCACCTAGTGCAGCATCAGTTGAAGGTGGTGGTAAGTTTGTAAATAGGTGTGATAACTTTTTAGTAATACACAGATACATATACCATCCTGCTGATTGGATGTATTCTCACATTCACGTTAAAAAAATTAAAGATGTAGACACAGGTGGGAGACCAACTCCGATGCTTGAGCCTATAAGACTAGAAAGCGTATTAAATAACGTAGGCTTTAAGATAGAAGGTAAAAACCCTATTGAATATCCTAAACGTGAGCAAATAGAATTACTGTGAATTTTGACAATACATACAGACCTTTGCCTAAAAACCTTACTATTAAAAAGTCAGGTATAGATGGTTTAGGTTTGTTTGCTATTGATGATATTGAAATAAGCACAGAATTAGGCATTACACATATAGACCTTTGGCTTACTTGGATAAGAACACCGCTAGGAGGTTTTATAAACCATTCTACACATCCAAACTGTTACATAAAAGAAATAATTAGAGAAGATAAAAAGTGTAGATTGCTATATACTTTGCGGAATATAAATAAAGGCGAAGAACTTACAGTATATTACAAGATAAAAGAGTATATTAACCAATAAACAACCACATTGATAACCGACATACTAACAAGCAAACACAATAAATGGATAAGCTACTGTCGTAGTTGGGGATGCAATCCTGATACATCAGAGGACTTGGTACAGGAGATGTATCTTAAACTCCTAGTGCTTATACAGAACGGAATAGATATCTCGTATAAAGACGATATAAACGACTTTTATGTTTATAAGGTGCTTCGTAGTATGTTTTTAGATTTATGCCGTAAGGAGCAGCGTACACAAGTAGTAGACCTAACAGACGATTACATAAAATACCTAATAGAAGAAAAGACAAAGGTAGAGTTAGAAGATGAAAAGATATTTGAAGAAGCCTTTGATAAAGTAAACGAAGCACTAAACGAGATGCATTGGTACGACAAAAAGGTATTTGAACTTGTACAGGACACTAACAATATATCTGCATTATCTAGGGAAACCAACATAGAGTACAGAAGCCTTTACAATACCTATCAGAAAGTTAAACGCAAAATAAAGGATAAGCTATGAGATTTGAAACAAGCAAAGATATAGATAGGGAGCAAAAGGCTATAACTACATTTTGTAATGCTTACAAATTAGATTACAAAAAACTTAATGAATGGGATGTTGATTTTAAGTTGTTAAAAAACAATAGCTTGATTACCTATGCAGAAGTTAAGGGTAGATTAAAAAATGCTGCTGATGCTTTTCCTTTACCTTTAGCTATACGTAAGGTATATAAGTTATGTAAAAAAACACCTGACCCTGTTATTATTTGGTCTTGTTATGATGGTATTTTATATGCTAAACTTAAAAGTCTAAAAGGATATATAAGGCAGGGTGGAAGAAAACCTAGAGAGGGTAGTGCCAATGATATTGAATTGATGGCATATTATGATAACCAAGAAACAATAAGATTTTTAAAATGGGATTAGGAGATTTAGTATATTACATAACAAAGTACACAGGCATTAGATATGTTTACAAAAAGATATATCCTGACTGTGGGTGCGATGATAGAAGAAAGAAGTGGAATGACATAGAACTATAATATGCCAAAAGGAAAAATGAGCCAACATCAAATGGCGCAATGGCAGGTTTTTCTTGCTGTGTTAAAAGATAAACTAACAAAAGAGCAATATAAATTTGTATGTGAGATACACGCTGATTTATTTGCACACCCTTACCACGAGCCTTGTACGTGCAGCCCAAAACGCATAAAGGAATGGATGGCACAAATAACAAGGATATATGAAGTTGGACTTAATACATAATTTTGAGAAAGCCCTAGTTACTGCTCTTAACCTAGATGGGTGGAGATTAGTACACACAGGGGAAACTATGCTACCATACGATGCACAAGGAATTACTCCTAAAGGGTTAAAGTGTGTTATTGAGATGAAGTTTAGAGATAAGTACTATGAAACCAAAATACTAGAAGTTGGTAAGTACAACAATCTTATGAAGATGGACAGCGACATACAGAAGTTTTACTTTGTAAATGACCCTAAAGGAAACTATATGTTTTGGCTAAACGACCTTAAAGATTTAAAGAAGGAAGAACTGTATTGCCCTAAAACTACAATGTGGAACACCAACAAACAAAATAAAAGTGTATATTTGCTACAAGAGAAACAAGCTATAATAACAAACATATATGAATAATGAAGATTTTATTGCTATGAGTTGGGAACAGCGCATAGACTATTTTAGAGGTGTAGGTGTAAGAACTACATACAACATTGCAATGGATGACTACCATCCGCTATGTATAGCAGCAAACGACTACCTAGACGAAAAGAATGAATAAGAAAAGAGCAAGTCAATCAGCAAGAATACAAGAACTAGAACAGCACGTAGTAAAGCTGTATATGATACTAGAGCAAGTAGTACAACAGCTAAAAAACAAGGATGAACAGGGAACTACTAAAACTTAAATTTCAAGGAGACTTTACAGCAGCTTCACACATTATACAGAAGTGGTTAGAGAAAAGCCCTGACAACAAAGAACTGAAACACGTTACAGAGTATTTGACAAACTCCTATATTTATGCAACAGCTTGTGAGATGCAAATCAAAGAAGCCAACGCAATTATAAACAGATTAAGAAGCAAGAGAGACAAAGCAAAAGAATTAGCAGACGATTACAAAGAACTGTACGAGAAACTACAAGAGAAAACACTATAACAAACATATAGATATGATTACATTACTAAACGGCGAGAAGTGGGATAGACAAGAGTTGCTATCTAAAATGGATGATGATAGCTTTTACTACGGGCATTTAGGTAAACACGCATTAAGTAGTAGCAGTATTAAATTGTTACAGACAAGCCCAAAGAAATATCACTACATTACAAAGTACAGCAAGAATGAAACATCTCCTGCTTTACGTGCAGGGCATTTATTTCACACAGCTATACTAGAGCCTGAAAAATACAGCGAGATAAAATTTATAGACGTACAAAGTAGAAACGCTAAAAAGTTTAAAGAAGCAGTTGAGGAGTATGGCGAATGTTTCACAGCAAAAGAGCGTAGCGAAAACGAAAGACTTATAGATGCTTTCTTTAAGAACGAACAAGCCTTACAACTTATTACTGATTGCCAAACAGAAGTACCTGCTATTGGTAATATAGATATGATGCCATTTAGAGGCAAAGCAGATGTATTAGGTAAGCAAGGTATAGTAGATTTAAAAACTACAACCGACATACGAGCCTTTCCTTATTCAGCTAAAAAGTACGGTTATGACATACAAGTTTATATCTACTGCCAACTATTTAACATACCTTATACAGAGTTTACATTTATAGCTTTAGACAAGGGTACGCTTGACATTGCGATATACGATGTATCAGAGGACTTCTATTTAGAAGGAGAACGCAAGACCCTTGAAGCAATAGATAGATACAAGATGTTCTTTATAGAAGATGCAGACCTAGACAGCTACACATTAAGAGGTACGCTATGAAAGGATTTATAAGCGATATAGAAATGATACAACTAGTCATCAAGCTAGGGGGTTATGAAGATGCATTAGAAATGCTGCAAGAGGTTAAAGAAGAAATGATTATATTAGATGCTTTAAATTATGAATAGAGAACAAATAGCATACGAGAGAGGATACAGAGTTACTAAAGAAGGACACTTGTTAAATCCTAAAGGAAGAAAAATAGGCAGTATAGATAGTTGCGGATATTATAGAAATATTGTAATGCTAAACGGAAAACAAATGGTTGTTAAAACTCATAGATTACAAGCACTTCAAAAATATGGAGATAAATTATATGAAAATGGTATTGTAGTTAGACATTTAAACGGTAATTCTTTAGATAATTCTTTTAATAATATAGCTATTGGAACATATAGAGATAATACAATGGATATACCTAAAGAAATACGCTCAAGAAGAGCCTCTAATGCAATAAAATATCCGAAAGAGTTTGTGTTAAAATTAAGAGAAGAATATAAATTAGTAAAAAATTATCGTAAATTAGGTAAAAAGTACGATATGCATTCACAAATAATATGGCAATTGATAAACAAACGCAAAGTATTTAAAGATGCGTAAGACTACACTAATAAAAAGCTATGCCTACTTTAAAGGCGAACTACAAAGAGCATACGAAAACACAAACGAGAAACTAATAAACTATTATACAGATGAAATACAAAAACTTCTTACTAAATACTACACAAAGAAACAGGGAGAACATACAACACCTAAAAACTTTGATTGAGAAGCAAACAGGAAAAGACATTACAATAAACACTAGACACAGAGAGATAGTATTTGCAAGAAAGATATACTACAAGATACTTACCCTAACTACCAAAATGAGTTACAAGTCTATTGGAGACACACTAGGACAGACACACGCAACCGTATTACATTCTCTAAAGAACTTTGATTGGGATTACAACCACATCCCTGCGTTTAAAGAAGCATACGATAGAGTGTATAGCCATTACGCTAGAAAAGACACAGTTGTTACTATTGAGACACTTACACACGAAAACCAAATACTGCAAGAAACAATAAACAAACTAAAAGAGCAGCTAAAAGAAATAAGAGACATAAAAGCATCTATAAGACCAATAAACCAACAAGCAACTATATACAACGCATCAGAAACAGTAATACTATGAAAAGAAACTACATAAAAGCAATAGGATGGTTAGTAGTATGGGGTATAACAATACTCTTGTGGAGTACTATATATAAATTAGTGTTTTAAAAAACTAAACTAATTACGTTATACTTATATGTATAATACTGAAGAAATAAAACAACAGGCTATTGATGCCATCAAAGAAAATAACCTTTTATTCATAGGGGATATAATGGCATATGTACCCTACTCCAAGCAAACTTTTTACACACATAAATTAGACGAAGTAGACGATATAAAAAGCCTACTGCAAAAAAACCGTTCTGATATGAAAGTGAATATGCGTAAGAAGTGGTATGAAAGCGACAATGCCACATTACAGATAGGGCTGATGAAGCTGATTAGTGATGATGATGAAGCGCACAGATTGAATGGTACAAAGCGTGAGATAAAGCACGACACAAAACAAAAGAGTTTTAAGGTAGAAGTGATTGACCACAATACAAGTAAATAAAGTATACAACCACTTAACCAACTCTAATAAGAAGATAACATTAGAAGTAGGTGGAACAAGAAGCGGTAAGACATACAATGTACTGCTATGGATTATCTTACACTATTGCCAACACAACGAGAACAAAACGATTACTATATGCCGTAAGACGTTCCCTGCTGTACGTGCTACTGTGATGCGAGACTTCCTAGAGATACTCAAACGTATGGACTTATACGATGAGCAGCACCACAACAAAAGTAACCACGAGTATAAGCTAGACAGCAACCTTATAGAGTTTATTAGTTTAGACCAACCACAGAAGGTAAGAGGGCGCAAGAGGGATTTACTATTTGCCAATGAGATGAACGAACTGACGTTTGAAGATTGGCAGCAGTTGGTATTTAGAACAACAGACAAGATAGTAGGAGACCTTAACCCTTCTGACGAATACCATTGGATATGGGAGAAGCTAGAGCAAAGAGAAGATGTAGAAATATACAACACTACTTATTTAGACAATCCATTCCTAGATGACAGTATAAGAAGCGAGATAGAACTACTAAAAGACACAGATGAGAACTATTGGCGCATATATGGACTTGGACAAAGAGCAATTAGCAAAGCAACTATATTCAAGTACACGGAGATTGATAGCATACCTGACGATGCACAGCTTGTGGCTTATGGGATGGACTTTGGATTTAACGACCCTACTACACTTGTTGCGACATACAAGAAAGACCACAACCTATACTTTAAAGAAATGCTACACAGGTCAAAGATGACCACAGAGGACATACACCAATATCTAAAAGGAGTAGAGGTATTAGGTATGACTTATGCAGATAGCGCAAGACCTGAAATAATAGAACAGTTGCGTAGATACGGACACAAGGTAATGAAGTCCTACAAGGGTGCTAATTCTGTACTAGCAGGAATAGACTTACTTAAAAGGTATAAGCTGCACGTAACAAAGGACAGCGAGAATATGATAAAAGAGTTTAGAAGCTACAAGTGGAAAGAAGATAGAGCAGGTAGGATAACTAACGTACCCGAAGATTTATTCAACCACACACTTGATGCTGCAAGGTACTCCTGCTACTCTATATTAAGTAAGCCTAACTTTGGTAAGTACTACATCCACTAATTGTTATAAACATTTGGTTAATTAAAATATAGTTTATATATTAGCATCATAATTAAAAACAAAGATTATGAGAACATTAGAGCAGAAATTCAGAACAATGTATCAAGGCGATTTATATACCGTTATAATGAAGGGTAATGAATTGATTACAGCTTACTATGAGGATAACAATAAAGTAGGTAACCCATCCCTTCTACATAATTTAGAGTACTATTTATCCACAGGTTTATATACATTTTAAAACAAACATTATGAGAACAGAACTAGAAGATTTACAAAAAGAGGAAAAAAGAATTTTTTGGAAACTTATTGACCTTGCAAGAGATGGGAAAGAAATGACGCTTGATTATAATAAACTTTTATATAAGCAAGAATGCATAGAAACAGAAATACAAGACTTAAAAGGGATGACCTATATGCAAAGGGTTTCTTTATCGATGTATCTAAATTCTTAAAACAAACATTATGAAACGTAAGATAGAGAACTTTATTTTTGACTGCATCATTTACTTGTGTGCATTTGCAGTAGCAGGAACTTTTGTATATTTGTGTGCATCAGCAGATAAATGGGTAGGACTATGATAGTAGAAGTAGGAAACAAACACTTTAGAGTGAACGGAGAACTAGAGATAGTACAAGAGGTATATTGGAATGAAACCTTTGAGGAGTGGACACCTGTACTATGGGAACAACAAATGGAGATATGAAATTACACAAGCTACACAGGGAATAATCTAAAAACTAAAAGAATATGAGATATACAGGAAATAAATCGAGAATAGCTAAGTTAATACTTCCAATAATACTTAAGGACAGAAAACCTAATCAGTACTACGTTGAGCCTTTTGTGGGTGGCGCTAATCTTATAGACAAGGTTGAAGGCTTAAGGATTGGAGCTGACTCTAATGAGTATGTTATAGAGCTATTGAAGTCGCTTCAAGACGGTTGGACTCCACCCGATAGAATATCAAGAGAGGAATACTACTACATAAAAGAGAACAAGGACGAAAACAAGGCTTTGACCGCTTGGGTAGGAGTATGCTGTAGTTATGGCGGTAAATGGTTTGGGGGTTTTTTGAGTGATTATCAGGAAAGCAAGAGAACAAAGAACGGCAGATTACCTAATCACCAAGACGAAGCAAGGAGAGGCGTTTTAAAGCAAGTTGCTAACCTGACCTCCATACACTTCATCCATTCAGATTACGCTTTTTTAGAGATACCTGAGAATAGTATAATATACTGCGACCCACCGTATATGAATACAGTTAAGTATAAAGACGAAATAGGCTACAGTCATTTTTGGAATTGGTGCAGGAGTATGCATCACGAAGGTCATACTATATTTGTGAGTGAATACGAAGCTCCTTCAGACTTCACTTGTGTTTGGTCTAAGGAAGTCAGTAACACTCTAAGTAAGCAAAATAAATTTAAATCAGTAGAAAAATTATTCACATTAAAATAAAAAAACAAATGGAGATATGAAACTACACAAGCTACACACAGGGGTTATAATAACTCACATAGACATAGGGAATGGTATAAGCGTAAAAACTAGGCATCCTAAAGACAAGGATTATATAGTGTGGGATTTACTATATAAAACACAAGAATTTTACAGAGGGCTTTTATAGCCCTTTTTTTATTTCCTAAAAACCTGCCTTATATACGTTATATTTATATGAAGTATGAATTAAACGTACCTACAAATCTAAACGAGATAACACTAGGGCAATACCAACAGTATCTAAAGCTACCTGAAAGCCTAACTGACAATCAAGTAGCCTTAAAGATGGTTACTATATTTTGCAACGTGCCTGACACAGTTGTAAGAAACATTAAAGCTGCTGACATACAAACAATAGTAGAAACTCTTACTAAAATGTTTGATGAAACTCCTGCACTAACAAGAGAGTTTAAACTAGATGGCAAACGCTATGGCTTTATACCTGACCTAGACAATATGTCTTTTGGGGAATACATAGACATTGACACATACTTGGGAGATTGGGATAACATAGAAAAAGCTATGGCAGTCCTTTACAGACCTGTACAGGGCAAATACGATAAATTATATAACATAGAGCCATACGAAGCTAAAGATGCTTTAGAATATAAGCATATGCCTTTAGGAGTTGTATTAGGTTCTATTGTTTTTTTTTACAATTTAGGGAGCGAATTGTGTCAGGTTATGATGGACTATTCACTCAAGGAGGGAATGACTTATCAACAGAAGCAAACTTTGGAGCAAAGTGGGGTTGGTATCAATCAATATTCGGATTGGCTCAAGGAGACGTTACAAGATTTGAAAATATCACTAAACTAAATATGCACGAGTGTTTATATGCATTGGAGTTTATGAAAGAGAAAAACGAGTTAGAAGCAAAAAGAATTAAAAGAAATGGCTAATACAGCAGTAAGGGGTTTTTACCTAATCACGCAAACTATAAAAGACCAACTACTATTGGATGAAAATGTCAATACGGTTACAACAGGGGATTTGACAGAGATAGACTTATCCAAGCAAACTATATTCCCATTGTCTCACGTTATTATAAACAGCGCAACCATACAGGAACAAGTAATTAGGTTCAACATCACAGTCCTAGCTATGGATATAGTAGACTTTAGCAAAGACGAAACAACAGACATTTTTGTAGGTAACAACAACGAGCAAGATGTACTTAACACACAACTAGCAGTATTGAATAGATTGTTTGGTTTATTAAGACAAGCTGACGTTAGCGATGTGTACTCTTTAGATAGCGACCCTAGCTGTGAGCCTTTCTATGATAGGTTTGAGAACGAATTAGCAGGATGGTCTACAACCTTCGACATAACCATACCTAACGACATATACCTATGCTAGACAATACAGAGGATATATTGAGGGGGTTTGCCAAGAGGGTTATACAGCAATCTAGGACACGCTTAACCAAAGGTAAAAAGAATAGTAGTAAGGAATTATACAACAGCCTTAAATACGACCTTAAAACGTCTGCAAATGCGTTTATACTAAACTTCTTTATGGAGGAGTATGGTATCTATCAGGACAAGGGTGTAAGTGGTACTAAAAAGAAATACAACACACCATTTAGTTATAAAGATAAGATGCCTCCACCACAAGCATTAGACAAGTGGTTAGTAAGAAAAGGTATCAAGGGAGTAAGAAACGCACAAGGGCAATTCATAAAGAGAAAGAGTTTACAGTACCTAATGGCTAGAAGTATATTTAGAAAAGGTATAAAGCCTAGCAATTTCTTTACAAAGAGTTTTGAACAAGCATTTGACAAACTACCAAAAGAGTTAGTAGATGCATACAAATTAGATTTAGAAGAATTTTTAACATCAGCAACAAGTGGCAACTAAAATAAACGTAAGAAGCCCTTTTTATATAAAGGTATCACAGACAAACATAGCAACCGCAACATTAAACCTGTATGTGTACACGGGTACATTTGTAGCTAATGGTTCAGTAGCAAACCCAAAATATACAATATCAAAAAGTGTAGTTACAGCAGGATATATAGTATTTGAAATATCTGAACTTGTAAGAGATTATTTAGATATTGAATTTAACGGAAGCTACACAAGCCAAGCTGTATGGGTAAATGCAGTAATAAGCACAACTGTATCAAGTGGCTCTGCATCAGCAACCGTAACACCTGACAATGCAAATGGCTTTTTAGCCCTTGATGGCTATGGGTATTTTGAAGATGCTATTAACCCTGAATTAAGCAGGACATATTTACAAAGCAACAAAGAGATATTTAGACCTGATGACCAAAATGTAAGAGTACCTGTATTTACAGAGGACACAAGTAGTGTATCTTTTTTATACAAAGGAGAAGTAAAGCGAGTACAAGCAATAAGCAGCAGCACTAATACAAACGCACAAATAGACTACATCACAGTATCAGGAGCAGACAATAACGACAGCTACAAAGAAAGAGTATTAGCTGATGGTGGTACGTTAGAGGACAATAGCCTTTTAGATGCGTTTTTAGAGGGTGCAGATGTAGGCTTGGTAGATGAACTATATATTAACTCTGCTAGTGGCACAGAAGTCGTTAAAATAAGCACAGAGCCTTGCTCAAAGTATGAGCCTTACAAAGTTACATTTATAAACAAGTTTGGTGCGTTACAGGATATGTACTTTAGCTTAAAAAGCACAGAGAGCCTAAACACAAAAGGAGAAACATACAAAGCAAATGTAGTAGACTTTGGTACTCTAACATACGACACCTATAAGCCACAAGTAGCACAGTATAACAAAGTGGGAAAGGAAAGCATTACGCTAAACACTAACTATGTAAGTGAGCAGTACAACGAAGTGATAAAACAGCTTATGATGAGTGAGCAAGTATTTCTTACTAGATTAGACAACCCTGCACCTGATAGCAACAACCTAGAAACAGTATTAGCAGTAATACCAAAGACACAAAGTGTAACATACAAAACAAGCCTTAACGATAGACTTGTACAATACACAGTAGACTTTGATTATGCTTTTGATAAGATAAACACAGTAAGATAGTGGTTATACAACTATACATAGAAGGGCAAAGGGTTGAGTTGTTTAAAGACGAAAGTGTTACAATAACTGACAGCATCCAAAACGTAAAAGACATAGGTTCTATATTTACAGCCTTTAGTCAGTCTTTTAATGTACCTGCAAGTAAGACTAATAATAAAATATTTAAGCACTACTACAATTACGATATTGATATAGATTTTTCTTTTAATGCAAATGATTTAGTGTCAGGAATTATAGAATTGAATAACCTAACTTTTAGGAAAGGCTTTATAGGGCTTGATGGTGTTACATTAAAAAACAATAAAGCACATTCATATAAGATTACATTCTTTGGGGAAACAGTAGATTTAAAAACAAAACTAAAAGAAACTAAATTGAGTACTGTGTTTCAAGGTGTTACAACATACGACCACGAGTACGGAGTATCAACTGTAAAAACAGGGTTAGAAAGTAGTTTAGCAAGTGGAGCAATACGATACCCTTTAATATCACACACAGAAAGATTGTTTTACGATAGTGGCGATAATACTGCTGACAACCGTAATTTACATTTTAACACAAGCGGAGGTGGTTCAGGCGCACATAATCACGGTATAAGATACAGCGATATAAAACCTGCTATTAAATTAAGTACTATTGTAGATGAAATAGAAACATTTACGGGCTTGACTTTTACAAGTGGTGCAAGTGATGACTTCTTTGATGAAACCAACAACCCTTTATGGGCAAACTTGTATTTGTGGTTAAGTAGGGTAAAAGGAGGCTTGGGTTTAAACTTAACAGGAACAGCAGTAGTAGATATGCCTGTTACAAGTTTTGATTTTTCTAGCGCAAGTCCTAACGAATGGACACCTGCTTTACAAGGTGGAGACCCTACCGCTTCGCCTTATTCAGTAATGACACCAATATCAGGCAGTCAAACAGAGGGCATATGGACTATAAGACCACAAGCTAGTTTTATTGGTAGCACATCACACCAATACAAGACTACTTTTTCAGCTACAAGCTCATCACAGTACACCTTGATAATTGAAGATGTTACAAGTACTCCTTTCACAATATCAACTGTGTCAGGTACAGGTACACTTACAACAGGTAGTGTGTTTGTAGGAACAAGCAACATATATGGTCAAATCAGAAAGATACGGTACAGAGTAACAAGCGCAGACCCTGCGATTACATTCACACCGACAATTAACTTTAAGTATCAAACTGTTGCAGGTGGTAGTCTATCAGAATTTGACACACAAATTACAGGAACAGCTATTGCACCAAATGGTGCAGTCAGTAACATAGTGGTGTCAGACCAAATGCCTGACTTAAAGGTTATTGATTTTCTAACAGGGCTATTTAAGATGTTTAACCTTACAGCCTTTGTACAAGATGATGGTAAGATAAAGGTAATGACTTTAGATAATTTCTATGCCAATGGCACATCTTATGATATTAGTGAGTTTGTAGATGTAAACCAAAGTAATGTTAATTTTGCCATACCATACCAAGAAGTTGCTTTTAGATTTAAAAAGCCAAACACATTTTTAGGCATAAACTTTAGCGAGATTAATAACAAAGTATTTGCTGATTTAGAAAGCACTACAACATCTAGTCCTGATGTTCAAACTACAAACAGAGGTGGTAAATATGTTGTACAATTACCATACGGTAAAATGATTTACGAAAGGCTAAATAATTTAAACGATGGCACACAAAGTTTAATGCAATACGGTTACTGTACAGACAAAGACCAAAACCCCATTAACATAGACCCTCTTATTTTAAGTATAAGCAATGACACTTTGACAAGCGGAAACCAATTAAGTTTTTACAACGGTACAAGTACAGGAACAGCAGCAGCCTTATCAACATACAACAGACCTTCAAACACATACGGAACAAGTCAATCTATAAACTTCGGAGAAGAAGTAGATGAATACACAGGACTTGCGGAGGATGATAGCTTGTTTGAAAATTACTACAAGAATTATATTGTAGATACTTTTAGTGCTAAAAGAAGATTGGTTAAGGTCAAGGCTTATTTACCTTTAAGGATATTATTAAACTATCAGCTTAACGACGTATTTGTTATAAATGGTAGAGAGTATATTATAAACAGCGTAAACACAAATATGCTAACAGGGGAAAGTAATTTAGAATTATTAAACAAGCTATGATAAAGAATATACTAGACTTATTAGAGTTAGCAAAAGGAGAAACAGAGAACATCCGCATAGCACAAGGTAAGTATCATTTGCCTAGTGGTTTAATGGGTGCAGGTAAAAAAATTAAAAGAGAAGCGAAATGGCAGAAAAAATAGTAATACAGGTACAAGCAGATACTACACAAGCTGTAAAAGGTATTGACAAAGTAGATGAAAGTATAAAAGACGTAAACAAGTCTAGTGCAGATACAACAAACTCACTTGATAAAATGTCAGGTGGTGCTATTAGTGGTTTTAAAGGTATTACAAAGTCAGTAGGTGTAGCTATAAAGGGTTTTAAATCCTTAAAGTTTGCTATTGCAGCAACAGGCATTGGTGCATTGATTATAGCCATCACAGCAGTAGGACAAGCCTTTACAAGAAGTGAAGAAGGGCAAAACAAGTTTGCTAAACTTATGGGTGTCATAGGTGCTGTAACAGGGCAGTTTATGGATGCCATTGCAGGGCTTGGAGATTTAATTATTGGTGCTTTTGAAAACCCAAAAGAAGCTATTTTAGGATTTGTAAATTTAATAAAAGATAATATTGTAAATAGGTTTGAAGGTTTATTAGAACTTGTACCAAAATTAGGCAAAGCGATAGGATTACTATTTGAAGGTAAGTTTGCAGAAGCAGGTAAAACTGCTGCTAATGCGCTTGTTAAAGTGTCTTTAGGAGTTGACGATATTGTGGGTAAAACACAACAGGCAATAGACAAAACAAGTGAGTTTATACAAGCTACCGTAGAAGAAGGAAGGATAGCAGGTAAGATTGCAGACCAACGAGCAAAGGCAGACAAGGTTGAACGTGATTTGTTAGTACAAAGAGCAGAGGCAAATAGAAAGATTGCAGAGTTAAGAGAAATAGCAGCAAATAAAGAAACCGTTACAGTACAAGAAAGGTTAGATGCTATTAAAGAAGCTAGTAAAGTAGAAAATGAAATAACAGCTAGAGAAATTGAAGCTGCTAAATTAAGGTTAGAAGCTAAACAAGCAGAGAACGCATTAGGGCTATCCACAAAGGCTGATTTAGAAGAAGAAGCACAACTCAAAGCTAGAGTAATTGAATTAGAAACAGCAAGGCTAAATACACAAAAAAGACTTACTGCTGAATTAACAGGTGCTATACGAGAACAAGCA